>Ga0209832_1000017_pt1 | contig 130060 bp, 117 predicted proteins | sample COGITO_mtgs_1104_2_FD_185516 | JGI IMG/M metagenome (GOLD analysis project Ga0209832, IMG submission 185516) | Pelagic marine microbial communities from North Sea - COGITO_mtgs_110407 (SPAdes) (version 2) | ecosystem: Environmental > Aquatic > Marine > Epipelagic ...
GATTATCTTTTGTGACTACTCTCCAATAATATACTCCAGGTGTGTTTAAAGAAACAGTTCTTTTTCTAGCCCCATAATTAGAAATAATTTTTTTTGTAGCCGGACTATCTTCGTCTTGATCTAGAAATAAGTCAAAGCTGTGAGTGTCATTAGCATCAATATCTGAAAATGACCAAGACAACGACACACTACCAGAACTAACAGATGATCCAGGTTTAGGTGTTAAAATTTCAGCTGGAAATGGCGCATGATTTTTTAATGCTTCACCTGATAAATAAAATTTCCATTTATCACTTTCCGCTACAAAACTTGTTGCGTTGGTTGAAATAACTTGCCAAGAATATGGAAATCCTTTTGTTAAAGTAATCTCAACAGAAGTTGAGGTAGTCGTATTAGTGATTATTTCGCTGGTAAGTAAATTTTTAATATTAATTGTATATGAAGTAGTGTTTTCGGATGAGTTCCATTCGAATTTTACTGCATCAACTTCTAAACATTCTGTATTATTAGCAGGCTTGCTTAGAACGGCTTTTGAAGGTTTTTGTGGTGTAGGTGGTGGATCAACCGGACCACCTCCGCCTCCTTCTCCTTCTGCACTTCCGCCGCATGAGATTAATAAAATGCTTATAAAATATACTGTAGATAATAAATTTTTTTTCATTACTCTCTAATTACTTTTATTGATTTATTTACTGTTTTTGAATCGACTTGTAATATGTAAACGCCCGATTTCATATTAGAAAAAGGTACACTTACAGATCTGTTATAAGGAACTTTGTCATCTTTTGTCCATATAACTCTTCCAGAAATATCAAATAAAGTCATATTGATATTATCATCATTACCTCCAACCCAAAGCTTAGATGAATCATCAGCTGGGTTAGGACTAAATAAAATATCTTCGGAAATAAATATTGTCTCCTCGAAAACACCTTGACATTCTAAGTTAGTTGTTACTTTAATTGTATTAAATCCAGCCTCTAACGGTAAGTCTATACTACTTTGTGTAGTTTTAATTAAAGCTCCGTTAAGTATTATATTATAACTTTCACTTCCTGCAAGATTTAGTAAGACCTGTCTATCGTCTCTATTGATACTAGTTAAAACACTTAAATCTACGGGTTCTTCAATATTAAGATTGTAACACTGTTTGTAATTCGGGAAACTATCATTGGTTAAACAAAGCTCGTAGTTTGCAGCTTGTAAGCCAGACAATTGCCAGGTTTTAGCGTCAATTATTTCAGGTGTAAAATTAAACCCACTTAAATTACTAGTTATAGAAACTGTGAATGGTGTTTCGAAATCTCCTTTTATTGTAAGATCTATTAATCCATTGTTTGATGACCTACATACTTCGTCTGTGTAAAACAAAGTGAATGTATCGTTGGGAACTGGATTTGGATCACAAACATCTCCAATATCATCTCCATCATAATCTTCTTGTTCAGGATTGTAAGTATTTTCACAATTATCTTCACTATTTTTAATTCCATCATTATCGTAATCGTTTGAAAGTACTTCTAGATTAATTCCAACAGATTCAATAGTTTGTCCAGCTGCAGTAGCATTAATTATTAATGGGTAACTTTTAGCTTCTGCATCATTGGATACAGTTACTTCAATTGTAAGCTCGCCATCACTATTAATTGTGACAGGGTTTGAAGGGGAGTAAGACAAACTACTATTTTCAGGGAGACCGTCAACAGAAAATGTAGTTTCAAAATCATAATTTGAAAAAACTCTGTGTTTCACGACAAAAGAGCCAGTCTCACCTTGACCAACGGTCAACTTTGCTTCGGGTGTGCTTAATTGTAATAATGGGCCGTCTGATGAAAAATAAGATGAAAAAACTCCTCTTCCATATGTGGAAGCAAATACTTTATAGTCATCTCTCATATCAAGATCAGTAACTCTTACATTACTCATTCCATTAAAAGCAGAATTCCATTTAGGAGACTCATCGTTAAAGTTTTTGGTATACCAAACCCCTAAATCAGTTCCAACTATTACTTCACTTAATACAATTGGATTTTGTAAAATTGCTCTTACAGGAATATCGGGAAGACCACCATTGTTTACATCACCTTCTTTATTTGACCACGTTTCTCCTCCGTCATTAGAATAAAATATATTTTTAACAGCATAATTATGGAAAGTAACAAAAATTTCATTTTCTGAAAGACCAAACTCAATATCAGAAACACTTCCAAGAAATTGATTTCCTGTAATATTTGTATAAACTGGACTTGCAGTATTTGCATTTTCTGCTTTAATTACTACTCCGTTTTCTAAACCTATCATTAAAGTGGATGAGTTTGTTGTGTGAGGAGAAACTGTTAGCGCAGAAACATTTGCAGTCATCATGCCACTTTGAAGTGTTCGACTTGGTGCGTTAGTATTTTTATCTGCTTCAGCGAAGTTATCCCAATCGTAATAAGCTTTTATTTCAAAATTTGAACCAGTATAATTAGAGTAAATAATTCCATAATTTGAATCTAATGCTTGAACATTAATAAAATCTCCATTACTGCCACTTTCGTTGTTAATGTTAAAATTGCTATCACTTTTAAAATCATAAGCTTCTACAGAATTGTTATATACATAATTTGCAATAAAATAAGGTTTGTCTAAATTTTGAGAGAACATTGAAGCTGCTCCATCTCCACCAGAAACATCAATACTTGATGTTATTTTATTTTCTCTATCAGTTTGAAATTGAGTTCCATTATCTTGAGCACCTGCAAGAAAAACATCTGTCATTCCTGTGACAACCTTATTTCTTGTAGTCCAACTAGAAAGATCTCTTCCAGTAATTTGTTTATTTAAATCTTTAAACATTTCAGATGGAGCAACTCCAATAGTATAAAATTGAGAAGTTACATAGTTAAAATTTCTTGAAGATATTTCTTCAGCTGATCCATTGGATTGACTAAAATAAATACCACCATCGTTTCCAAATATTTTTTTAGAAGAATCGTAATTTCCAAAAGCCATGTTGTGCTGATCAGCATGAGCAAATTGTTGACCAAAACCATTGTACCAATGCGTGAATTGTTCCCATGGATTTGCAGTTGCATTTTCCGCACCGGTTGTGGATTTAAACAAATCAATACCACCTGCAAATATAGTTTCAGGGTTGTTAGGATCAGATTCTATCATCAAATCATAAAAAGATTGCCCTCTAGTAAAATCATCAGCTTCAATGTTTCCATCGGCATCATTAGGTAATGTAAGTGGAGTAGGTGCGGTAGCAAATTGATTTGTAGATTTAATGATTGTTACAGGATTTTCTGCAGCTAAAGCATAAATATCTCCGTTTGAAGCAATTTCAAGTTCAGTTCTTCGCGCTGTGTCTGCACCATCATTGTATGTAATAGTATGTTTAACACTAAATGCTGTTATATCCGAATTAGCGACTAAAATAGTTCCTCCACCTGAACCTCTGTGATTTCTGGTTGTTGAAGCCCATAACTTATTATCAGGCGCAAGTTCTAAATCCATTGGCTGATAAGAATAAGCAGACCCGTCAATGTTGAATGGAACCTTATCCCAAGACGAGGCACTGTCTGTTGATTTCCAAATGCCATAATCATCAACTCCAAAGAGATGGTTTGTATCGTCTCTGTGAGAAGATACTCCAGCTGCTATAATAACCTCAGATGTTCCGTTATTATCTCTAACTACTACATCATTTATGTAAAAAATACCAGGGCTTACTGTTCTTCCTGCTGAGGCTAATGTTTCAAGTGTTAATGAAACATTAACAGTCTCACTGTTCGATAATCTTGACTTTAATCTATTCCCGTCTGTAGATGATATCATGACAGAGGGAATTGAAATGTCTTCAAAGTTACTTCCTCCCATTGTAATTGGAGCCGAACTCCAATTTTCTTGACTTCCATCGTTTCTGTTCATGACTATTACGGCAATTGCACCGACTTGTTGAGCTCTTCTAACTTTATCAACAAATGAACAATCTCCTCTTTCAATAAGAGCAATTTTACCATTTATTTCAGATCCATTTGAAATTGTTTGACATGCATCGTGCTTAGAACCACCAATTCCATCAGAAATATCTCCAGAATCATCTCCATCGTCAGCCAGTATCAAATCAGCTGTAATTGGTGTGGAAGTTAAAGAGGGACCAAAACCTGCGCCTATGTACGTGTAGGGTCCTAAATCTAAATTATTAATCTTAACAAAATTACCATTACTTCTGTAAACAGTTTCTGTTTCAGATTTACCTCCAAAAACATTTGTCCATGTTTCACCAGCATCACTTGATTTCCAAAGTCCGTTTCCTAATGCTTCTGCACCTGTGTAAGATTCTCCGGTTCCAACATAAAAAGTTTTTAAATCATTTGGATCGTAAACAATAGATGATACTGGAATATTTTCTGGAATTCCTTTAATATGTATCCATTCTGATGAATTTGGATCTGAAATGTTTGTGTTTTTAAATAGACCACCGCTAACTCCTCCAGCAAATACAGTTTCATCATTTTCATCATTTGGATCGAACATTAATCCTTTAGTTCTTCCACCAACATTGTTAGGTCCTCTACTAACCCATTTCATTTCTTCAGATTCCCCAGGAACACTAAAGCTTTTAACTAAGGATTCTTGTGACTTGTTTAATTTATATTGGGTTTCAAATAAACTGCTAATTTCTGTTTTACCAGTCATTGGATTCATTGAAAGTTCCCACATTTTTTCTTGATATTGGTTGGGTGGAAGGCTAATTTTTTTTCTTTCTGATTTGTTCAACTTATAAGTTGATTTGATTGAACTATTTTCTAAATTATTTTTGTGGACAGACCTTTTATATGAATATAAAATATTATCATAATTAGTTAATCCAACAACAAAAATAAATACTAATGAAAAAAAAGTAATTTGTTTATTAAATTTCAAAATATTGTTTTTATAAATTATTTATCAAATTGCGTGCCGATAACACATGTTATCTAAAAAAAATATAAGATATTAAATTATGGGTAATTATTAATTTTATTTTTCTATAAAATTAAAATTTACTGAGGAAATACAAAAAATTAACATACCAAAAAGAATGTTATTGTCAAATTAAACAGCTACTTTACCTTTAATGTGAGGATGTGGATTGTATTCGCTTATCTCAAAATCTTCAAATTTAAAATCGTTTATATTATTGATTTTATTTAATATTTTTAATTTAGGTAAGTTTCTCGGTTCTCTTGAAAGTTGAAGATTTAATTGTTCGACATGATTATTGTATATATGTGCATCTCCAAATGTGTGAATAAAATCTCCTGTTTTATAACCACAAACATGAGCAATCATTTCAGTGAGTAAAGCATAAGAGGCGATATTGAACGGAACACCTAAAAATATGTCAGCACTTCTCTGATAAAGTTGACAAGACAATTTATTATTGTGTACGTAAAATTGAAAAAAAGCATGACAAGGTGGTAATGCTGCTTTACCATTTTTGACATTTTCTTCAAAACTTTCTTTTGTGTCTGGAAGAACACCTGGATTCCACGCCGTTATAAGCATTCTCCGACTGTCTGGATTTTGCTTTAAAGTATTAATAACATCAGAGATTTGATCAATTCCATCACTGTTCCAATTTCTCCACTGGTGTCCATAAACAGGACCTAAATCACCATTAGAATCAGCCCAAGCATCCCAGATTTTAACACCATTGTTTTTTAAATATTCAATATTAGTTTCACCTTTTATAAACCATAATAGTTCATGAACTATTGATTTCAAATGAACTTTCTTTGTTGTGATCATTGGAAATCCCTTTGATAAATCAAAACGCATTTGATAACCAAATACACTTTTTGTTCCGGTACCAGTTCTGTCGGATTTTTCATTACCATTTTCTAGAACGTGCTTAACTAAGTCTAAATATTGTTTCATTTAAAATAAATAAGAATTCAAAAATATAAATTAACTAAAATTGAGCATAAAAATATCCTTTAACTTATTAAAAAATATTAACCAATTATCATTCCAGCGATAGTGGCAGATAATAGTGAAGCTAAAGTACCACCAAGAACCGCAATCATTCCAAATTTTGATAAATTTGTTCTTTGATTAGGAGCTAAAGATCCAATTCCTCCTATTTGAATTCCAATAGAAGCAAAGTTGGCAAATCCACACAACATGTAGGTGGCCATTATTATCGATTTTTCGTATTGCAAATGGACCATATTAGAAATATCCTTAAGTTCGGCTAATTGCATGTATCCAATAAATTCACTCACTGCTAACTTTATTCCTAAAAGTTGACCCATTAAAGCCATATCTTCTTTCGCGACTCCGATTATCCACATTACAGGTGAAAAAGTATAGCCCAAAATAAATTCTATTGAAAGGAATTGGTAGGTGGTATTATCACTTATCCAATAATTTAATCCAGAAATAGCCCCAACTTTTTCAAATCCAAAATTTATCATTGCTATAAAAGCAATAAATACCAAAAGCATAGCTCCAACATTTGCTGCTAATTTTAATCCTTCAGTTGTACCATTTGCTATAGCATCTAATAAATTTGAACCGATTTTATCTTGAGAAACTGAAACATCTTTATTAATTGTATCTGTTTCTGGGAACAAAATTTTCGAAATTACAATTGCACCAGGCGCAGCCATAACAGATGCAGTGAGTAAATGTTTAGCGTAAAAAAGTTTTAAAACTTCATCTTCACCACCTAAAAACCCTATATATGCAGCCAATACACCTCCTGCTACAGTTGCCATTCCTCCGATCATAACTAGAAGAATTTCAGATTTAGTCATCTTATCTAAATAAGCCTTAATCATTAATGGAGCTTCGGTTTGACCTAGAAAAATATTTCCAGCTACACTTAGGCTTTCAGCACCTGAAATATTTAAAAGTTTACTTAAGCTTAATGCTAATATTTTTACAACTTTTTGAATAACTCCAAGATAAAATAAAACAGATGTCAATGCTGAAAAGAATATAATTGTAGGAAGAACTTGAAATAAAAACACGTAGCCGAAAGTCTCGACATTGACCATGTCACCAAGAAGAAATTTACTTCCTTCCATTGTAAAATCTAAAGTTTTAACAAATATTTTTCCAAAAAATTCAAAGATTTTCTGAACAAAGTCGACTTTTAAAACAAGAATGGCTAATATTAATTGTGTTGATAATCCAATTAAGGCAGATTTCCAATTTATTGCTTTTCGATTATTACTAAATATATAGGCAACAAATATTAGAAAAATCATTCCAATAATTCCTCTAAAAATACTTTCAAAAGAAAATCCTTGACTAAGAATTATTTCATTTTGTAAAATTTCATTGCTTAGGAATCCTGTTAAATAATTACTCATTTTTTTCAGTTAGTTTATCTCTCAATTGAGCGGCTAATTCATAATCTTCATTTTTTACAGCTACCTCGATTGCATTTTTAATTTGTTTAATTGACATTTTATTTAAATCAACTTTTTTTGATTTATCGCTCTCTTTTTTTACCTTTTCTCCTCCAGCTTTTATTATTATGCCTGCTTTTTCTAAAACACTTTCATAAGTAAAGATTGGAGAATTGAATCTTATTGCTAATGCTATTGCATCAGAGGTTCTAGAGTCAATAATTTCTTCAATTTTATCTCTCACACAAATCAAACTAGAAAAAAAAACTCCATCAATAATTTTATGAATAATAACTTGCTTTATTTTAATTTCAAAGCAGTCAGAAAAATTTTTAAATAGATCGTGAGTTAAAGGTCTTGGTGGTTTAATTTCTTTTTCTAATGCAACTGCAATAGATTGGGCTTCAAATGCACCAATAACAACAGGAAGTTTTCGTTTTCCATCTTTTTCAGACAATAATAATGCATAGGCACCATTTGTGTTTTGACTATAGGAAATTCTATCTATTGTTAAACGTATTAAACTCATTCAATTAGAAGGGTAAATAATTACTTCTAAAATATTAAAAATTTATGAGTTTTGTGCTTTAAATTCTTTTAGTTTTTCATTCAATCTTGGGACTACATCAAAGGCGTCTCCCACAACTCCATAATCAGCAGCTTTAAAAAAGGGTGCTTCGGGATCATTATTAATTACAACTTTAATTTTAGATGAATTAATGCCGGCTAAGTGTTGAATTGCACCAGAAATTCCAATAGCTATATATAAATTGGTTGCTACAGGTTTTCCAGTTTGACCAACGTGTTCACTATGTGGTCTCCAACCCATGTCAGAAACTGGTTTAGAGCATGCAGTAGCTGCTCCTAATGTATCAGCTAGATCTTCAATTAAATTCCAGTTTTCAGGACCTTTCATTCCTCTTCCTGCTGAAACAACAATATCAGCATCTGCAATAGAAATTTGACCTGATACTTTTTCAGATGAATCTACTGTTAAATTTGAATTTTGTACTTCGAAATCTAACTCTTCTATCTCAGTAGAAACTGAGCTTTCAACTAAACCAAATGAATTATTTGAAAGTCCTATAATTATTTTTTCCGAACTCACAGATGAATCGCTAAAGGCTTTATTTGTAAACGCACTTCTTTTAACTGTAAATGGTTCTAAATTAGTTGGTAGCCCAATTACATTATTTACGTAAGCAGCGTTAATATCAGCTGCCAATAATGGAGCTAAATATTTAGAATCTAAACTGCTGCAAAGTACAATGTGGCTAGAGCTTGTGTTGTCAGCTACTTTAGAAATAATATCTGCGAAACTACTAGCGCTAAATTTATTTAAAGATTCGTTATTAACTTTAATTATCTTTTTAATACCATAACTACTTAATTCATTAACATCTTCAGCGTTAATTGTTAAAGCAACCACATCTGTATTTAATGATTTTGCCAATTCGCATGAATATGAAGCAAGTTCAAATCCATTTTTTTTAATTTTTCCGTTTGAGGATTCTATATAAGTAAGTACAGACATATTTTATAAAACTTTTGCTTCTTTGTGAAGCAGATTAATTAATTCATCTAGATTATCAGCAGAAACAAGTTTCACAGCTTGTTTAGGCTCAGGTTTGTAAAACTTGATAGTATTAGTGTTGGAAGAGAATTCAAATGCTTCTAAAACTTCTAAAGGTTTTTGTCTAGCTTGCATTATCCCTCTCATGTTTGGTATCCTTAAATCACTTTCTTCAACTAATCCTTTTTGACCTCCAATAATAAGAGGAAGACTACAACTTAAGGTTTCTTTTCCACCATCAATTTCTCTGTCCATCTTAGCTTTTCCATTATCAATTTCTAGTTTGGTGCAATTGGTTACATAATTCATTTTTAATAACCCCGCCACAAGTCCTGGAACCATAGCACCATTATAGTCTATTGATTCTCTTCCAGCAATGATCAAGTCGTAAGAATTAGTTTGTACATATTCTGCAATTTGTTTGGCAACAAAAAATCCATCTAAAGGTTCTGAATTTATTCTTATGGCTTTATCTGCCCCAATTGCTAATGCTTTTCTTAAGGTTGGTTCCGATGACGAGTTTCCAACATTTATAACATCAATTGATGCACCTTGCTTTTCTTTAAACCACATGGCTCTAGTTAATCCAAATTCGTCATTTGGGTTAATAACAAATTGAACACCTTGGGTGTCAAATTTTGTATCATCATCAGTAAAGTTGATTTTGGAAGTTGTATCAGGAACATGACTTATGCAAACTAAAATTTTCATAAACAATAATTAATTTATCAAACAAATATATATAAAAATCAGAAAAATACTATGCACGCATAGTATTTATTTTAATAATAAACACATTAAAATCTTTAAATATTTAATATTTTTGCACCAAATTTTAATCCAATATGAGAGTTATTCAGTTTAGAGAGGCAATTTGCGAAGCTATGTCAGAGGAAATGAGACTAGATCAGTCAATTTTTTTAATGGGAGAAGAGGTAGCTGAATACAACGGTGCCTACAAAGCTTCTAAGGGAATGTTGGATGAATTTGGTGATAAAAGAGTGATTGACACTCCAATCTCTGAGCTTGGATTTGCTGGAATTGGAGTTGGATCTACTATGACTGGTAATAGACCAATAATTGAATTCATGACATTCAATTTTGCACTTGTTGGTATTGATCAAATTATAAATAATGCTGCAAAAATTAGACAAATGTCAGGAGGTCAGTTTCCTTGTCCCATTGTTTTTAGAGGACCAACTGGTTCAGCGGGTCAATTAGCTGCTACTCATTCTCAAGCTTTTGAAAGTTGGTACGCAAACTGCCCTGGGCTAAAGGTAATTGTCCCTTCAAATCCGTATGATGCTAAGGGTTTATTAAAATCAGCAATTAGAGATAATGATCCTGTTATATTTATGGAGTCAGAACAAATGTATGGAGATAAAGGTGAAGTTCCAGAGGAAGAATATTTGATTCCTATTGGCAAAGCTGAAGTGAAAATTACAGGTAAAGATGTAACTCTTGTTTCTTTTGGAAAAATATTAAAACAAGCACAAATAGCGGTTGATAAACTTAAAGATGAAGGAATTGAAGTTGAATTAATTGACCTTAGAACGATAAGACCACTTGATATGGATACCATTTTAGAATCAGTTAAAAAAACTAATAGATTAGTTATTTTAGAAGAATCGTGGCCTTTTGGTAATATATCAACCGAAATAACTTACCAAGTGCAAAATCAAATTTTTGATTATTTAGACGCTCCAATTGAAAAAATAAATACTGCGGATACACCTGCGCCATACTCTCCGGTTTTACTTGCAGAATGGCTACCAAATAGTGATGATGTTATCAAATCTATTAAGAAGGTAATGTATAAATAAAAATCAGTTTTGTAATTCACCCTATTTGACTACTTTTGCGATCAAAATTAAAATTTAATAAAATTAATATATAATATGGAATCTTTAGCAATTTACATGCCTATAATCCTGGCTTCAATTGGATTAGCTTACATGCTTTACAAGAAATCTTGGGTAATGAAACAAGATGCTGGTGATGGAAAAATGAAAGAAATTTCAGATCACATATATGAGGGAGCATTAGCTTTTTTAAATGCAGAATATAAACTTTTAGCAGTATTTGTTCTTGTTGTCAGTTTAGCTTTAGCTGGTGTTTCAGTTATAGTGCCAACTACGCATTGGCTTATTGTTATTGCTTTTGTTTTTGGAGCATTTTTCTCTGCATGGGCTGGAAATATGGGAATGAAAATTGCAACAAAAACTAACGTTAGAACAACTCAAGCGGCTAGAACAAGTTTGCCAACTGCATTAAAAATATCATTTGGAGGAGGAACTGTTATGGGACTGGGTGTTGCCGGATTAGCGGTACTTGGACTGACAGCATTTTTCATTTTATTTTTTAATTTCTTTATGGATGGTGTTTGGACTAGTACTGAAGACATGACAATTGTTTTAGAAACATTGGCAGGATTCTCTCTTGGAGCTGAATCGATTGCTTTATTTGCAAGAGTAGGTGGTGGAATTTACACTAAAGCTGCAGACGTTGGTGCTGATTTAGTTGGTAAGGTTGAGGCTGGAATTCCTGAAGATGATCCTAGAAACCCAGCTACTATTGCTGATAATGTTGGAGATAATGTAGGTGATGTTGCGGGAATGGGGGCTGATTTATTTGGTTCTTACGTTGCTACTGTACTTGCAGCGATGGTTCTTGGTAATTATGTTATTAAAGATATGGGAGGTGTTATTTCTGATGCTTTTGGTGGTATAGGCCCCATATTACTTCCAATTGCTATTGCTGGTGCTGGGATAATCATTTCAATAATTGGAACATTACTAGTAAGTATAAAATCTAACGATGCTAAAGAAAATGAAGTAATGACTGCTCTTAATAAAGGTAACTGGACTTCAATTGCCTTAGTAGCTATTTCTTGTTATATACTATGTGACTGGATGCTTCCTGAAACTATGAAAATGGAATTTTTTGGTGAAGGATTAAAAGAAATTTCATCCATGAGTGTGTTTTACGCAACCCTAGTAGGATTAGTTGTTGGAGCTGTTATTTCTTCTGTGACTGAATATTATACTGGTCTTGGAAAAAGTCCAATTTTAAAAATTGTACAACAATCAAGCACTGGAGCTGGAACTAATATTATTGCTGGTTTAGCAACTGGGATGATTTCTACATTTCCATCTGTACTTTTATTTGCAGGTGCAATTTGGGCTTCTTATTTCTTTGCTGGTTTTTATGGTGTTGCTTTAGCTGCTTCTGCAATGATGGCAACTACAGCTATGCAATTAGCAATTGATGCTTTTGGTCCAATTTCTGATAATGCAGGTGGTATTGCTGAAATGAGTGAACAAGATCCTATTGTAAGAGAAAGAACAGACATCTTAGATTCTGTAGGTAATACTACTGCTGCAACTGGAAAAGGATTTGCTATTGCTTCTGCTGCATTAACTTCATTAGCTTTATTTGCAGCTTACGTTACATTTACTGGAATAGATGGTATTAACATTTTTAAAGCTCCGGTTTTAGCAATGTTATTTGTTGGAGGTATGGTTCCTGTTGTTTTTTCTGCTTTAGCTATGAATGCTGTAGGAAAAGCTGCAATGGAAATGGTACAGGAAGTTAGAAGACAATTTAAAGACATTCCAGGAATTATGGAGGGTACTGGAAAACCAGAATACGATAAATGTGTTGCTATTTCAACTCAAGCTTCTTTAAAAGAAATGATGCTTCCTGGAGTTTTAACTATAGGGTTTCCATTGTTAATTGCTTTTGTTCCAATGATTTTTGGAATGGATAATTTAGCAATTGCTGAAATGCTTGGTGGATATATGGCTGGTGTAACTGTAAGTGGTGTATTATGGGCTATATTTCAAAACAATGCAGGTGGTGCATGGGATAATGCAAAAAAATCATTTGAGGCTGGTGTTGAAATTAATGGTGAAATGACTTATAAAGGTTCTGACGCTCACAAGGCTGCTGTAACTGGAGATACTGTAGGAGATCCGTTTAAAGATACCTCTGGACCTTCAATGAATATTTTAATAAAACTTACTTGTTTAATTGGTCTTGTTATTGCTCCGATTTTAGGTGGACATTCGCTGGACTCTGATCATGCTTCTGCTGATCATGAAATTAAAAAAGAAGTAATTATTGAATCAGATAATGATGTTTGGACTATGACTGTAACAACTGAAGAAAATGGAGTTAATGGTGCTACAAAAAAGTCTGAATTTATATCTGGAACAAAAGATAAAGTTATGTCTGAAGCTGACAAAAGAGGTATTGCAGCTATGGGACAAATTAATAAGAAATAAGTATAATAAAGAAGTATATTTTAAAGACCTTCTAAGCTTTGATCGATTTTATCGATAATTGTTTGAAGGTCTTTTTTGTTTTTAACAAAATCCAAATCGTCAACATCAATAATAAGTAATTTACCTTTATTATAAGTTTGAATCCAGGCCTCATACCTTTCGTTTAATCTACTTAGGTAATCAATGCTTATTGAACTCTCGTAATCTCTCCCTCTTTTGTGTATTTGATCAACTAGATTTGGAATTTCACTTCTAAGATAAATCAATAAATCAGGCCCTTTAACGAAAGATTCCATTAAATTAAAAATGGATTTATAATTTTCAAAATCTCTGTTAGTCATAAGACCCATAGCTTTTAAGTTTGGAGCAAAAATAAAAGCATCCTCATAGATTGTTCTGTCTTGAATAATGTTTTTACCATTTTCGTTAAATTCTAATATCTGACGAAACCTACTGTTTAAAAAGTAAATTTGAAGATTAAATGACCACCTTTCCATCTGATCATAAAAATCATCTAAGTAAGGGTTTTTTAATACGTCTTCATAATGACCTTCAAATTTGTATTTTTTAGCTAATAATTTTGTTAAAGTAGTTTTTCCGGCACCTATATTTCCTGCGATGGCTATATGCATAATTTATATTTAAGTTTGAACAAAGACCTCTAATTTATAATTTATATTTGATATAAATTAATACAATTAAACTTTATGGCTTAATTGTTGTCTATTTAATGTCGTAAAGATTATATAAAATTAAAATTATGAAAAAACTAATTCTTCTTCTAATGTTTTTAAGTTTTGAGGGCTACTCGCAAGAGTTCCTTGGTAAGGCTTATTATATGTCAAAAAGTACTGTTAATATGGACTGGATGAAAAACATGTCTCCTGAAAGACAAAAATATATGAAAGCAAGAATGAAAACTGCTTTGGAAAAAAACTATATTTTAGATTTTGACAGTAAATCTTCATATTTCAAGGAAGAAGTAACCTTAGATGCTGGTGGATCTGGTGGTGGTGGTTTTAATTGGATGCAATTTGTTACTGGACCTGCGCAGGGTGATATTTTTAAGAATATTCAAGAAAAAACTTACACAAATAAAAGAGAGTTATTTGGAAAAGTGTTTTTAATTAAAGACAGTATTACGCCTACAAAATGGGTTATGACAGGTGAAACTAAAAAAATTGGAAAATATAATGCCTACAAAGCTACATATACCAAAGAAGTAGAGGATAGAGTTATGAGTTTTAGTAGAAATAGAGGACAAAACTCAAATGATGAGCAGAATAATCCTGCCTTACCTAAAACTAAACTAGTGACTATGACCGCTTGGTTTACTCCTGAAATTCCTGTTTCAACTGGTCCAGCGATGTATGGTGGATTGCCTGGTTTAATATTAGAAATTGGTGATGACAACAGAGTAATGATTTGTACAAAAGTTGTTTTAAATCCAGAAGAAAAAATAAAACTTAAAGAACCTAACAAGGGAAAAGTCGTATCAAATTCTGAGTTTTTAACAATTCAGGAAGATAAAGCCAAGGAAATGAGGGAGAGATATCAACGAGGAGGCGGAAACAGAGGAGGAGCAGTTAGAATAAGAAGATAATCTAGATTTAATTTAAATTATTATGAACAAAATATTGTCAATTATATTATTATTTTCTTCCTTAATGACCTATTCACAGGTAAGATTCGAGGGAAAAATATCCGATGCTTACGGAAATATGATAATGGGAGCTAACGTAATAGCTGTTGAAAAAGAATCAAAAATTCTAGATGGCTTTGGTATATCCAGTGATACTGGATATTTCAGAGTTTCACTAAAAAAAGGTACTGATTATGAAATTAAGGTTTCATTTATTGGTTTTAAAGAAGTTGTTTTTGATTTGAACTTAACTGAAAATTTCGAAAAAAATATAATTTTAGAGGAACAGGCTGAAGCTTTAGATGAAGTTGAGTTGGTGTACACAATGCCTGTAACGATTAAAGGAGATACTATAGTCTACGATGCAGATTCATTTAACACTGGAACTGAAAAAAAATTAGCAGATGTTTTAAAAAACTTGCCTGGTGTTGAAATTAATGAGGATGGTAGAGTGGAAGTTGAGGGTAAAGAAATAACTAAAATTACGGTTGAAGGAAAAGACTTTTTTGATGGAGACTCAAAATTAGCAACCCAAAATTTACCTGCAAAAGCAGTTGGAAAAATTGAGGTTTTAAGAAATTTTACTGAAGCAGGACAACTTAGAAACGTAACTAATAATGAAGATAATATTGCTATAAATATTAGTTTAAAAAGTGGAAAAGACAAATTTTGGTTTGGTGAGATATTGGGTGGAATAGGTAATGATGATAGAGTTCTAGCTGCTCCAAAAGTTTTTTATTACGCTAAAGATTTCAGTATGAGTCTTTTAACAAATACCAATAATATCGGTGAACCTGTTCTTTCAAGAAGAGATTTCTATAAGTTTGGAGGAGGATTTGGAAATCTAAATTCTCAAAACGGAACGTCAATAAGTATTTCCTCTGATGGAGCTGGACTTGGAAGTTTACAAAACAATCAAGCAAAATCTATTGATGCAGAACTAGGTGCTTATAACTTTAGCAAATCTTTTAATAATGATATTTGGCAAGTTAGTGGATTTGCAATTTTGGCAAAAACAAAAAATATAATTGAAGAAAAAATATCAAGAAATTACACAAGCACTGGAGTTATTCAAGATACTGAGGATTTTGTTGTTCAAGATAATAAGCAACAGCTTTATAAATTTACTACCGAATTTAATCCCAATGACAAACTTCAAACTGAATATAATTTATTAATAAAATCAGCAGAAAATATAGAAACTACAGATTTAGTATCAGGAACTTATCTGGATTCTTCAAACGGTCCTACAATTCAGCCAATTGAATTAGACGAAATAAACTTGCTGAGATCTGATAAGCCTAGTTCTATAAATCAAGAGTTAAAGGCATATTACACTTTAAACGAAGACAACATATTTTCTTTTGAGGCTCAACATTTGTCTCAAACTGAAGATCCTTTTTACAGAGCTGTTAGAGATATTCAACCGTTTAGGGATATAATACCTTTAAACACAAGCCAATCTAAGTTTAATATTAATCAAAATAGGATGGTTGAAACTGACAAAATTGAAGCTAAATTAGATTACTATTATATATTAACTCCCAAATCAAATTTAAATTTCACATTCGGAGTTACAGATGTTAAACAAAACTTTAATTCTAATATTTTCCAAATTTTAGATAATAACTCAGAATTGTCATTCAATGAAGATGTTTTAAATAATAATGTAGACTTCAATTTTAGTGATGCATACTTATCCTTTAACTATAGATTTATTACAGGAATTTTTACAATGGAACCTGGATTTACTATAAATTCTTATAAAACTGAAAATATTCAGTTAGGTAGAATGGTTTCTAATTCATACTCAGATATTAGACCTGATATGAGAGTTTTTATAAAGTTTAAAGATTCTGAATCACTTAGGTTTACTTATAGAGCTACCAATCAATTTACTGATGTTAATAATTTAGCTGAAGGATATGTTTTTAATAATTACAATTCATTCTTTCAAGGTAATCCAACTTTAGAAGCTGCAAAAATTTATAATTATAACTTAAATTATCAAAGCATAAATATTTTCAACTTTACTAACGTTTTTGCTAGACTTGGATATTCAAAAAGAAGTAATACAATTCAAAACAATACACTTATTAGTGGAATAAGCAGTGTTAGATCTGCTATAAATTCTAATTTACCAAGAGATAATTATACTGCTTCTGGTCGTATTGACAAAAGATTTAAAAACTTTAAAGCTGGATTTAATATGAATTTTAATTACAGTAATTTTAATAATATAATAAACGAAAGACTTACTGAACAAGTTAATTTTACACAAAGCTATAAAGCGAGTCTAGCTACTAATTTTAGAGATAAACCAAATGTTGAAATTGGTTATAGTTATAATAAGCGTTTATATGATACTGGTGATTTTAAGAGTTATTTTTATACAGACTCTCCATTTGTAAAAGTTGATGCATATTTTGGAAAGGGATTTGTGTTTACTGCTGATTATTCATACAATTATTACAGAGACGAAAACGTTACTTTAAATGAGTATAGATTTTTAGAAGCAGATTTATCTTACAATAAAGACGGGTCCAAATGGGAGTTTGGAATTGGTGTAACTAATTTATTTAATGACACTTCAATAAATAGAGACAGTTTTAATCAATTATACAGTCAAACTAGATCTTATGTTATACAGCCCAGATATACTGTATTTAGATTAAAATATGATTTGACTTCATTTGCTGGAGGATCTGGAAATAAAAAGGGAAATAATAAAAAGAAATAAAATAATTTAGAGCGTATATTTGTTTAAAGTTTAATAATTGAATTTTAAATCAATATTTTTTATTGTATTATTTTTACCATTGATTGTATTTTCTCAATCCTCTGGCCTTGAATCAATTTTATTCTCTGTAGAAAGTGACTCAAAAAAAATATTTGAAAGGTATTTGAATCCTTTAATGAAAGGAGCTATATATAGTACTAATAGCGGTTGGTACAATACAGCTAAAGTCCATAAAAAGTTAGGGGTTGATTTGTCTTTAAGAATAAACACTTCTTTTGTTCCTTCTTCTGACAGAAGTTTTTCAATTACTGATCTTGATTATATTACAACAGATGTTGATAATTTACCAACAATAGCCGGAGACAATAGGCAAGAAAATTTATTTATTACTATTCCAAAGGATGGTTTATATCCTGAAATTTCAACAACTGTAAAAGCTCCAAGAGGAATTAAAAGTAAACTTCCCCTTGGCTCAATACCAGCACCAGTTTTACAATTAGGAGTTGGTATACCATTTGACACTGAAATTATATTAAGATACAGCCCAGAATATCATAGAAATGGAGTAGATATGTCTTTAAAGGGTTTAGGAGTTAAACATAATTTATTACAATATTTTGGTCCAATAGATAAATTTCCATTAAACGTATCTGCTTTTGCTTCTTATTCCAATATGGATATAGATTATGATATTCAATCCTTTAGCTCTATTGATGGAAAAGGACAGGTTGCACAGTTTAGTTTGAATAACTATAATCTTTTATTGTTAGCCTCAGTAGATTTATTAATCTTTAATGTGTACAGTTCATTTGGATATTCAGGCGGGAATTCATCATTTAGATTACTTGGTGAATACAACTTAGAGTATAATTCGGATTCTGGTTTACCAATTACTAAATCTCTTATGGACCCTATTGATATGAGTTTCAATGCATCTGGATATAAGACAACAATAGGTGCTAAATTTAAATTTTTAGTATTTAGTGCGTTTGCAGATTTTACTTTTCAAGAGTATAATACCTTATCAGCAGGAATCTCAGTAAATTTTAGATAATTTTATTTTATTTTATAAAAAAAATATATAGTTTAGCAATCTAATTTATTGTTAGAGGATCGATTTGACTGATTGCAACCTCTCTAAAAAAGTGCTAAAGCAGATGCTTCACACCCTTTTAATTGTCAAATCACATCTAATTATAAATTTAATTTATAATAATTAAATATATAAAAATGAGTGAACAAAAATTATCAACAAAAGCTTTACATGCAGGTCATGATACAAGCTTAAGCCAAGGAACAAGAGCTGTTCCTATTTATCAATCTACATCTTATGTATTCAATGATTCTGATCATGCAGCAAATTTATTTGCATTAGCAGAACCAGGATATATTTACACTAGATTAAATAATCCAACAAATGATGTATTGGAACAAAGATTAGCAGCCCTTGAAGGAGGAATTGCATCTGTTGTTACAGCATCTGGTACTGCAGCAATTTCTACAGCTCTATTAGTATTATTAAGAGCAGGAGATCATATTGTAGCATCAAGCAGTTTATACGGTGGTACATTTAATTTATTAAATGTTACACTTCCAAGATTAGGAATTACTACTACTTTTGTAGATCCTTCCGATCCACAAAATTTTGCAGATGCTGTTCAAGAAAACACAAGAGTCTTTTTTGCAGAGTCTCTAGGAAATCCAAAACTAGATGTCTTAGATTTAAAAGAAATTTCAAATCATGCAAAAGCATCAAAGGTTCCATTTATTGTGGACAATACTGTTGCGTCACCAGCTTTATTAAATCCAATTGAGCATGGAGCAAACATTGTCATTCATTCTTTAACTAAATATATCAATGGGAATGGAACTGCACTGGGCGGAGTAATAATTGATGCTGGTACTTTCGACTGGTCTAGTGGTAAATTCCCTGAGTTTACAGAACCTTCACCTGGATATCACGGTTTAATATACCATGATGCTATAGGAGCAGCTGCTTTTATTGCAAAGGTGAGAATAGAAGGGTTAAGAGACTTGGGAGGAGCATTAAGTCCTTTTAATGCTTTTCAAATTATACAAGGTTTAGAGACATTAGATATTAGAATTAAAAAACACAGTAGTAACGCTTTAGAACTTGCAAAATGGCTTGAAAAAAGAAGTGAGGTAGAGTGGGTAAATTATCCTGGTTTAGAATCAAGTAATTACAATTCATTAGCTAAAAAATATCTTCCAAAAGGACAAAGTGGAATAGTTACCTTTGGAGTCAAAGGTGGATATGAATCTGCAAAAACGGTTGCAGACAAAACATCTATTTTTTCATTGTTAGCTAATATTGGAGATACTAAATCTTTAATTATTCATCCAGCTAGTACAACGCATCAGCAATTAGGACCAGAAGATCAAGCTTCTACGGGAGTTACAAGTGATTTAATTAGACTTTCAGTGGGTCTTGAGGATATCGAAGATCTTAAAAAAGATTTAGAATTAGCTTTTTCAAAAATTGATTCTAAGGTTTTAGTCTAGTATTATGTCTGAATTAAAAAAGCTCAATATTAAAAATTTTATTTCTGAAAATAAAACCTCTTTTAATATTGAGCTTACTTATCAAGTTTTTGGCAAACCAGTAGGTCAAGCACCAATAGTTTTAGTTAATCATGCTCTAACTGGAAATTCTAATGTCGCTGGCGATGCTGGTTGGTGGAATTCAATTATTGGAAACGATAAATTGATTGATACTGAAAACTATACAGTTATTGCATTTAATTTTCCTGGAAATGGATACGATGGATTTCTAATTAGAAATTATGAAGATTTAATTTTAAGAGACATCGCAAATATTTTTATAATTGGTTTAGAAAAATTGAATATCAATAAACTATTTGCAGTTATTGGTGGCTCAATTGGTGGAGGTTTAGTTTGGGAAATGGCTGCCATTTTTCCTGATTTGTCAGAAAATTATATTCCTATTGCTTCTGATTGGACATCAAGTGATTGGTTGCTTGCCAATACCAGACTTCAAAAACAAATTTTAAATAATTCCTCTCAACCTGTTCACGATGCTAGGATGCATGCCATGTTATGTTACAGATCACCTTTGTCTTTTCAAAAAAAGTTTGGCAGATCAAAAGACTCAGATGTTTTTAATGTTGAAAGTTGGTTACTACACCATGGAAAAAAACTCCAACAAAGATTTCAACTTCAAGCATATAAACTAATGAACCATCTTTTATCTACAATTGATATTACAAGAAACGAAAAAGTTAAATTTGAAGATATTATTTCCAAAATCAAAGGAAATATTTTTATAGTTTCTGTTGATTCAGATCTTTTTTTCACTGATTATCAAAATCGAGAAACATTTTATAAGGCATGTAGAATTAAAGAAAATATTTTTTTCAAGACAATTAAATCTGTTCATGGTCATGATGCTTTTCTAATCGAGTTTGATCAAATGAAACAATTATTGTCTCAAATATTTATTAAAAAACATGTTTCTATGATAAGAAATTAAAAAATAAAATTCATTAGTTTTTTAAATTGATTTTTGTTTTTTCAATAAGTAATACTACATTTACTCTTTATAAGTTATGAAACGTAATTATTTTTATCAAAAATTTTATTTTTTCTTCTATTATGAAGCAAGAATCAGGTCTTTGTATATTTAATAATTTTTAAAATATATTTTATAAAGTCCTGATTTATTCGGGACTTTTTTTTTAAAGTAATAATGAAAAAAATTGGAATTCAAGGCATAAAGGGATCTTATCATGATCAAGTAGCTAAAGAATATTTTGGTGATTCAATTGAGGTTAATGAATTTTTATCATTCGATGAATTAGTAGATTCGGTTGTAAGTGGTGATTCCAACTTTGGTATTATGGCAATTGAAAATTCTATAGCTGGTTCAATCATACCAAACTATGCTCTTATTGATAATTTAAATTTAAATATAGTTGGCGAATATTTTGTAAATATAAACCATCAGTTAATGGTTTATCCTGGTGTGAGTTTTAACGATTTGGAAATTGTTTCTTCTCACCCCATGGCACTTCTTCAATGTAAAAAATTTTTCAAAGATTTCCCAAAAATAACACTAGTTGAAGGAAAAGATACAGCTGAAGAAGCAAAACGAATTTCAGAAAATAAAATAAAAAACACAGGGGCTGTTGCTAGTGTAGAAGCTTCTAAACTTTATGGCCTTAAAATAATCGAAAAGAATATTCAAACCATTAAGAAAAATGAAACAAGGTTTGTAGTCATTTCAAAAAATAATACATCTAATTCAGAGAACTTTGATAAAGCATCATTAAAATTTTCATTAAGCCATAAAACCGGAAGCTTGGCAAATGTCTTGACTATTTTAAAAAATTACAATCTTAATTTAACAAAAATTCAATCTTTACCAATAATCGAATTACCTTGGAAATATTCATTTTTTATTGATACTACCTTTAGCAACATAAATGATTTCAATAAAGCATTTGAATTAATTAAAGATAAGGCTGAATCTTTAAAACTATTAGGAATCTATAAAAATCAGATGAAATGATTAAACATGCAAAAAGATTAGATAGTGTTGAAGAATATTATTTTTCTAAGAAACTTAGAGAAGTTTCAAAAATGATTGCATTAGGTGAACCGGTTATAAATATGGGAGTAGGAAGCCCAGACTTATATCCATCAGAAAAAGTTATTGATGAAATTAATTCTAGTTTATCTGATCAGGTTGCTCATAAATATCAAAGTTATCAAGGTATTTATGAATTAAGAAAATCAATATCAAATTTTTATAAAAAATATTTTAATGTAGAGGTTAACCCTGAAAATGAAGTACTGCCATTAATGGGTTCTAAAGAGGGTATAATGCATGTTTCTTTAGCTTTCTTAAATCCTGGTGATGAAGTTTTAATTCCTAATCCGGGATATCCGACATACTTAGCTGTAACAAAATTAGTTGAAGCTAAACCTAGATTCTATAATTTATCGCAAGAAAATAATTGGTTTCCTGATATTGAAGAGTTAGAAAAATCAGATCTTTCTAAGGTCAGAATAATGTGGATTAATTATCCTCACATGCCTACAGGGGCCTCTGCAAGTTTTAAACAGTTTGAACAATTAATAAATTTTGCTAAAAAAAATAATATTTTAATAATTAACGACAATCCGTACAGTTTTATTCTTAATGATAACCATACTAGTTTGCTTTCGGTTGATAATTCAAAAGAAGTTGCTATGGAATTAAACTCTCTTAGTAAATCTTTTAATATGTCAGGTTGGAGAGTAGGTATGTTACTTGGTTCTTTGGAAAATGTTTCTAGAGTTCTTAAGGTAAAAAGTAATATGGATTCCGGTATGTTTTATGGTGTACAGAAAGGAGCTATAGCTGCTTTAAATTTAGATAAAAGTTGGTTTGAAAAATTAAATATTATATACACTAAAAGAAGGGAATTGATATGGAAAATAGCTGATATTTTGAATTGTACATATGACAAAAACTCTAAAGGTTTATTTGTTTGGGCTAAACTTCCAGATGAAATAAAAGACTCTGAAAAATTTATCGATTATTTATTAAATGAAAAGAAAATATTTGTAGCTCCAGGAACAATTTTTGGCTCTGAAGGAGAAGGTTATATAAGATTTTCTTTATGTATTGATGAAAATAATATTATTGAAGCTTTAAAAAGATTAGAAAAATGAAAATAGGAATTATTGGTCTTGGTTTAATGGGTGGGTCTTTTGCGTTAGACATAAAAACACCTTTTCCTAGCTCTATTATACATGGAATTGATAATTCTGCTGAAAATTTAAATAAAGCAAAAGAAATTGGCTTAATTGATTTTATTATTTCTTACAAGGATTTACGTAAAATGGATTTAATATTAGTGGCTGTCCCTGTTAGTCATTCATTAAATATAATCCCAAAAGTTTTAGATTTAATTAGTTCAAATACTTTAGTTTTTGATGTTGGATCTACTAAACAAGCAATATGTGAGCTATTAAACGATCATCTTAAAAGAGGAAATTATTTGGCCGCTCACCCAATGGCAGGAACCGAATTTTCTGGACCCGAAGCTGCCCAAAAAGGTCTTTATGTTGGAAAAACAAATATTATATGCGAGTTTGAAAAAACAGATATAAAATTACGTAAACTGGCTTTAAAAATTTTTAATAACCTTGAAATGAAGACAATTTATATGGATCCAAAATCACACGATATACATGTTGCTTATGTGTCTCATTTGTCTCACATAAGTTCATTTATGCTAGGTAAGACAGTTATTGAAAAAGAAGAAAATGAAAATAATATATTTGACTTAGCGGGTAGTGGTTTTGAATCAACAGTAAGACTAGCAAAAAGTCTTCCTGAAACATGGACTCCAATTTTTTTACAAAATAAGGGTAATTTAGTTTTAGCAATTGAAGAATATGTTTCAAATTTAAACTTAATTAAAGAACTGATATTGAATGAAAATGAATCTGACTTATCAGAAATTTTAAATAATACTAATAGAATAAAAGAAATTTTAAATAATAATTAATAAAATGGAAAATAAAAAAGAAATGAGAAGCTGGCTTGATGATTTTAAGTTAAATCATCCATTAGTTATTGCTGGCCCATGCAGTGCAGAAACTGAAGATCAAGTTTTAAAAATAGCTCATGATTTGAAGAATACCGATGTTTCTATTTATAGAGCAGGAATATGGAAACCAAGAACTCGACCAGGAATGTTTGAGGGTGTTGGAGCTATCGGATTGAAATGGCTTGATAAAGTAAAAAAAGAAACTGGTTTATTGACAGCCACTGAAGTTGCAAATGCAAGTCATGTTAAATTGGCTCTAGAGTATGATATTGATGTTTTGTGGATAGGGGCAAGATCCACTGTTAGTCCATTCATTGTACAGGAAATTGCAGATGCATTAAAAGATACTGATAAAATTGTATTAGTTAAGAACCCAGTAAATCCTGATTTGTCTTTATGGCTTGGTGGACTAGAAAGGCTTTATTCTTCGAACATTAAAAAACTTGGTGTTATTCATAGAGGTTTTTCAACTTATGAAAAATCAAAGTACCGTAATAATCCTGAGTGGCAGTTACCAATAGAACTTCAAAATAGATTTCCAGATATTCCTTTAATTTGTGACCCATCTCATATTGCAGGCAGACGGGATATTCTTCAAGATATTTCTCAAACGGCTTTAGATTTAAATTTTGACGGTCTTATGATTGAAACACATATTGATCCAGATAATGCTTGGAGTGATGCTGCTCAACAAATTACACCTGAAGTTTTAGTCCAAATGATGGAGGATTTAAAAATTAGAACACTTACTAATGATGAAGCTGATTACAAAAATCAACTAAATACACTCAGAACTCAAATTGATGTTATTGACCATGGTATTTTAGAAACTTTAGGTAAAAGAATGAATGTTGCTATTTCTATAGGAGAGTTGAAAAAGAAAAAAAATGTTGCAGTTCTTCAGACAAAAAGATGGAATGAAATCCTTGGAAATATGATTTTGGAAGGTGAGAAAAAGGGTTTAAGTGAAGAATTCGTTTTAAAAATGTTCAAAGCAATTCATCAAGAATCTATTAATAATCAAGAGAAAGTCATAAATAGTTAAATAATGAATGGTCTAGTTTATAAATCTACAGGAAATTGGTATAATGTTCATACTGATTCTAGAAAGGTTTATAAATGTAATATTAAAGGTAAGTTTAGATCTCTAGGAATTAAAAGTACTAATCCAGTAGCGGTAGGAGATAGAGTAGTTTTTGAAATTACTGATGAACAAGATTTGAAGGGTTTAATTATCAAAATTGAGGACAGAGAAAATTATATAATAAGAAAATCGGTAAATCTCTCTAAACAAACTCACATTATAGCATCAAATATAGATTGCTGTTTTTTATTCGTTACACCATCAAATCCGCAGACTTCAAGTCTTTTTATAGACAGAGTTTTGGTTTCAACTAAATCTTACGGCATTGAAACTGTCATTTTGTTTAATAAAACAGATATTTACACTGATGAAGATCATGAATTAATAAATAATTTAAATGATATTTATACCAATGCAGGTTATAAAACTTTAAGAATTTCTGTAAAAAAAGGAACTAATATTGATTTAGTTAAGAGGTCTATGAAAAATCAAGTTTCTGTTTTTACCGGACATAGTGGTGTAGGGAAATCTAGTCTTTTAAATAAATTAGATCCCAATTTGAACTTGAGAACATCCAATATCTCACTACAAAATGAACAGGGACAACATACTACAACATTTGCTGAAATGTTTGATTTAGTTGATGGAGCAAAAATAATTGATAGTCCAGGTATAAAAGGGTTTGGGTTGATTGATATTGATAAAAATGAAATCGGTGGATATTTTAATGAAATTGCTAAACTAAGTCAAAATTGTAAATTCAATAATTGCCTTCACCATAATGAACCAAATTGTGCTATAAAAATAGCAGTCGAGAACAATGAAATCTCTAAATCTAGATATAATAACTATTTAAGTTTATTAAATAGTGATGAGAATAATTATAGAAGTGATAATTATAATTGATGAGAGTAATAATTCAAAGAGTTAAGAAAGGAAGCGTAAGTGTAAATGGAAGTAAAATATCTTCTATTGAAAAGGGAATAGTTTTGTTTTTAGGAATCGAAAATAACGATACTATTACTGATATTGAATGGATGTGTACTAAAGTTTCTCAATTGAGGATTTTTGATGATGAAAATAAAATTATGAATAAGTCATTAATTGATATTGATGGAGATATCCTTATTATTAGTCAATTTACTCTTCATGCCTCAACAAAAAAAGGAAATAGGCCATCTTACATAAAAGCTGCTAAAAGTGAATTTGCATTAAAAATATATAATGAGTTTTTAGATTTAATTAAACAAAAAATTAAAAAGAATCCTTGTTCAGGAGTTTTTGGGGCAAACATGCTCGTTAAAATTGAAAATGATGGGCCAGTAACTATATTTATAGATTCTAAAAATAAAGAATAACCTTATGGAATTTAAATCATTACAAAAAAAAGTAGACAATTGGATAAATGAACATGGTGTTCGTTATTTTGATCCGCTAACAAACATGGCTCAATTAACAGAAGAAGTAGGTGAAGTAGCTAGAGTTATATCTCGAAGATTTGGTGAACAATCAGAAAAAGAATCTGACAAAAAAATTGATTTAGGAGAAGAGCTTTCTGATGTTCTTTTTGTTGTTTTGTGTTTAGCTAATCAAACAGGAATTGATTTGGACAATTCATTTAATAAAAAAATAGAATTAAAATCTAAAAGAGATCATTTAAGACATAAGAGTAATCCTAAGCTAAAATAATTTATGAGTTATTTGATTAATCATAATAATGATAGTTTTTCAAATTCATTTGAAATTTCAGGTTCTAAGAGTGAATCAAATAGGCTGTTAATTTTAAATTCAATTTATGGAAATTTAAAAATAAATAATTTATCTAACTCAGATGATACAGTAATTTTAGATAAATATATAACCAATTTAGAAAGTCATATTGATGTTCATCATGCTGGTACAGCTATGCGGTTTTTAACAGCTTTGTTAGCAATAAAAACAAATAAAAAGTTTGTTATTACGGGCTCACAAAGAATGAAGGAAAGACCAATTAAGATTCTAGTTCAGGCTCTTAATAAATTAGGTGCCAATATTTCTTATTTTGATAAAAAGGGATTTCCTCCTTTAATAATAAAAGGACAAGAGATATTTGGGGGAGAAATAAGTTTAAGCTCTAATATAAGTAGTCAATATATTTCCGCTTTAATGCTAATTGCACCTATTTTGAAAAATGGGTTATTAATTAATCTTGAGGGTAAAATAACTTCTAAACCTTATTTAGAAATGACATTAGCAATTCTCAAAAAAATTGGAATTAACTGTTATTTTAAAAATAATATTATTTCAATTGAACACTGTTCAAAAATTAATAATTCAGCAATTTCTATCGAGTCTGATTGGAGTTCAGTATCATATTTTTATAGTATTGTAGCTCTTTCCAATGCTGCTGAGTTGAATATAGGAACATTTTATAAATCATCAATTCAAGGTGATGTTAAACTATATGAAATCTACGCAAAACTTGGTGTTGAAACAAAATTTATAAAATCTTCCTCTAGAATTTTAATAAAAAAAATCAATGATTTTATTAAGCCAGATCATATTGATCTTGATTTAACAGAAAATCCAGACATTGCTCAAACTATTGCAGTTACGTGTTTTGGATTAGGTATTAGTTGTGATCTTTTTGGATTACATACTTTAAAAATTAAAGAAACAGATAGATTAGAAGCTTTAAGAATTGAATTGTCTAAACTAGGTGCTAATGTTAAGGTTACTAATAATAGTTTCCATTTAGCGCCTACTTTTTCTATAAATAACGGAATTTCAATTGAAACTTACAATGATCATAGAATGGCAATGGCGTTTGCACCTTTAGCCTTAATGACTCCAATAATCATTAATAATCCAGATGTAGTTACAAAGTCATATAAGGATTTTTGGAAAGATTTGAAGAGTTTAAATTTTAACCTATCCAAAATTTAATTTAATTAATTGCCAATATACTTGACATAGGGGTATGCAGAAATGTATATTTGCAAACTTTAAATAAACTTATGAAATTATCACAATTTAATTTTGAGCTTCCAGAAGAACGCTTAGCTGAATATCCAGCAGATCACCGAGATGAGTCTAGACTAATGGTCTTAGATAGAAAAAAAGAAACTATCGAGCATAAAACTTTTAAGGATGTAGTTAGTTATTTTGGTGAAGGAGATGCTTTTGTCTTTAATAATACTAAGGTATTCCCTGCTAGATTGATAGGAAATAAAGAAAAAACTGGCGCAAGAATTGAAGTGTTTTTGTTGAGAGAGTTAAGTGACGATCAAAGACTTTGGGATGTTTTAGTTGACCCAGCAAGAAAAATAAGAATTGGTAATAAATTATATTTTGGAGATGATGATAACCTAGTTGCCGAAGTTATTGACAATACTACCTCTAGAGGAAGAACATTAAGATTTTTATATGATGGTTCTTATGATGAATTTAGGAAAGCTCTATTTGAGTTAGGTCAAACTCCACTTCCAAAATTTATTAAAAGAGAAGAAGAGAGTTTCGACAAAGAAAGATACCAGACAATATATGCAAAACACGAAGGTGCAGTAGCTGCCCCAACAGCAGGAATGCATTTTTCAAAACATTTATTAAAAAGATTAGAAATTAAAGGAATTAATATTGCAGAAATAACTATGCATGTAGGCTTAGGTACTTTTAATCCTGTTGAAGTTGAAGATTTGTCTAAACATAAAATGGATTCTGAGGAATTATTTATAAATGAAAAGGCTTGTGAAATAATTAATGGAGCAAAAGCAAATAAAAAAAGAATTTGTGCAGTTGGAACAACTTCAATGCGAGGAATTGAATCGTCAGTGTCCTCAGTAAGAACTTTAAATCCATACAGCGGATGGACTCATAAGTTTATTTTTCCACCCTATGATTTTAGAATTGCTGATTCTATGATTACCAATTTTCATACACCTAAATCTACACTATTAATGATGGCCTCTGCATTTGCTGGTCCTGATTTTATCAAAGAAGCTTACTCTGTTGCAATAAAAGAAAAATATAATTTTTATTCTTATGGAGATGCTATGTTGATTATTTAAGTTTTAAAAATGAAAGAAAAAAAAGATATTAGATCTTTATCAATTGAAGAGCTGACTTCTTTTTTTAAATCCAATAATATGCCCTCATACAGGGCTAATCAAGTTTATAATTGGCTTTGGAAAAAATCTTGCTTGTCATTTGATGAAATGACAAATATTTCTTTAGAATTAAGAAATCTATTGAAAAGTAAATTTGTTATAAATCATATTAAAATTGATAAGTTACAGAAAAGCAAAGATGGGACTATAAAAAATGCTATATCATTATATGACAATCTTTTAGTTGAATCTGTCTTAATACCAACAAAATCAAGAACTACTGCTTGTATTTCCAGTCAAGTTGGTTGTAGTTTAGATTGCGATTTTTGTGCAACTTCAAAAATGGATAGGATAAGAAATTTAAATCCAGACGAGATTTATGATCAAGCAGTCACCATCAATTCTCAAAGTATAAAATACCACGATAGACCAATTTCAAATATAGTTTTCATGGGTATGGGTGAACCTCTTTTAAACTATAGTAATGTTATTAAAGGAATTGACAAAATAACTAGCAAAGAGGGTTTAGGAATGTCGCCTAAAAGAATAACTGTATCTACATCGGGTATATCAAAATTAATTATTAAAATGGCTGATGACAATGTGAAATTTAATTTAGCTATTTCTCTACATTCAGCTATAGAAAAAACTAGAAATAAAATCATGCCTTTTTCTAAAAAATTTCCATTAGAAAATCTTTTAGAAGCTGTAAAATATTGGTATTTAAAAACTAATAAAATCGTAACTTATGAATACATAGTTTGGGAAGGTATTAATGATGACGAGGATCATATAAATGCTCTAGTTAATTTTTGTAAATCTTCACCATCAAAGGTCAATCTTATTGAGTATAACACAACAGATAATAATTTTTTTAGATCTGCAAAAAATAAAGCTATAGAGGAATATGTGAATAAGCTTGAGAAAAATAAAATTCCAGTTACAATTCGTAAATCGAGAGGTAAAGATATTGATGCAGCTTGTGGACAATTAGCTAACAAGTTAGAGTAGTATTTATATGAAAATTTTAGAGCAAATCAAATTACCCATAAAAAAAGAAATGGATCTTTTTGAAGAGAAATTTTCAAATTCTATGATATCTGATGTCCCTTTATTAAACAGAATCACTCATTATGTTGTTAAAAGGAAAGGTAAACAAATGAGACCAATGTTTGTTTTTTTAACAGCTAAAATGATGTCAGATAGCACACTCATTAATGAAAAAGTTTATAGAGCAGCTTCCATTATTGAGCTTATTCATACTGCAACATTAATTCATGATGATGTAGTTGATTCAAGTGATAAACGAAGAGGTTTTTTTTCTTTAAATGCTTTATGGAAAAACAAAATTGCTGTTTTGGTAGGAGATTTTTTATTGTCTAAAGGAATGTTGTTATGTATTGATAATGATGATTTTGACTTACTTAAAATAATTTCTAAATCTGTTAAAGATATGAGTCAAGGTGAGCTTTTACAAATAGAAAAAGCAAGAAGATTAGATATTGATGAAAAAACTTATTTTAAAATAATTACAAAAAAAACAGCATCCTTGATTGCATCTTGTTGTGCACTTGGGGCCTCTGCTTCAAATTCTTCTAAATCTCAAATTAATAAATTTTACGAATTAGGTGAAAAAATTGGGATAGCATTTCAATTAAAAGATGATTTATTTGATTATGGTAACAGGAAAATAGGCAAGCCAACCGGGATAGATATTAAAGAAAAAAAATTAACTCTTCCTCTTATTTATGCTTTAAATAATTCTTCAGAATCAAAAAAGAAATGGCTAATTAACTCTGTTAAAAACAGTAACGATTATGTTATAAAAGATATTATAAGTTACGTTACTGAGATGGGAGGTATTGATTATACTCAAAAAAAAATTAATGAATATTATAATTCTGCAGTTGAAGATCTAAAATATTTTGAGGATAATGAATTTAAAGAAAGTTTAAAAAAATTAATTAAATACGTAATTGAAAGAAATTACTAATTTATTTAAATAATTTTTTTTGATTAAATTAATGCTTTATTAAAAAAATTGATTTCTAAAACCACAATAGATAAAGTTTTTGAGCAATCTTTAGTTGAAGAGGTTGTAGGTGAATTCGTACAACTAAAAAAATCGGGTTCAAATTATAAAGGATTAAGTCCTTTTTCTAATGAAAAAACACCAAGTTTTGTGGTATCACCTGTTAAACAAATTTGGAAAGATTTTAGTAGTGGAAAAGGAGGTAACGCAGTTGCATTTTTAATGGAGCACGAACATTTTACTTATCCTGAAGCTATTAAATATTTAGCTAGAAAATATAATATCGAAATTGAAGAAACTCAAGTAAGTTCTTTGGATAAGGAAAAAGCTTCTGAAAAAGAAAGTTTATTTATAGTATCTGAATATGCAAAAGATTTTTTTAGTGACACTTTGTTTAACTCAAGTGAAGGTAAATCTATTGGTTTTTCTTACTTTAAAGAAAGAGGATTTAGTGATGAAACTATTAAAAAGTATGATTTAGGATATTTACCAGATAAATTAAACTATTTTTCTAAAGAAGCGATCGCAAATGGTTATGATCCAGTTTTTTTAGAGAAATCTGGATTATCAATTTTTCAAAATAAAAAATCAATTGACAGATTCAGAGGTAGAGTTATATTTCCAATTCATAGTATGTCAGGTCGGATACTTGGTTTTGGGGGGAGAATTCTAAACAATCAACTAAAAACAGCCAAATATTTAAATTCCCCAGAAAGTTTAATATATAATAAAAGTAAAATATTATATGGTATATTTTATGCAAAACAGGATATTGCAAAACTTGATAATTGTTTTATAGTTGAGGGTTATACTGACGTTATTCAGTTGCACCAAAAAGGAATTAAAAATGTGGTATCATCATCTGGAACTGCACTTACTATAGATCAGATCACATTGATTAGAAGATTGACATCAAATGTAACTATGCTTTTTGATGGTGATAAAGCTGGAGTTAATGCGACTTTGAGAGGGATTGACATTATTTTAACAGCAGGCCTTAATGTTAATGTCTGTTCCTTTCCTAATGGTGAGGATCCTGACAGTTATAGTCAGGACAAATCTTACGTAGAAATTGATGATTATTTAAAAAATAATTCAAAAGATTTCATACAATTTAAAGCATCGATTCTAGCTCAAAATTCAAAAAACGATCCTATTTCTAAAGCAAATACTATTAATGAAATTATAAATAGCATTTCTATTATACCTGATAGAATTAAACAAGAAATATATGTAAAGCATTGCTCATCAATTATGGACATTTCAGAAGAGGTTTTGTTCAATTCGTTAGCTCAGAAAACGAAAAATGAAATTCATTCTATTTCTAAAAAAAGAATTGCTAAGGTCCAAAAAGCAACAAAAAATAAAGATGTTGATTTACTATTTGAATTAGAAAAAAAAATAATTGAAATACTTTTGCTATATGGAAGTAAAGAAGAAAATTTTGAAGAATTGATATTAAAAAATGATGAGGACGGTAATGTTGTTTTAGAACCAACAACAGTAAATTCATTAGTTTATGAAAAAATCTTTCTTGATTTACAACAAGATGAAATTGAATTCACTAACGAATCTTTCAAAATTATTTATGAAAAAATTATTAATGAATTTCAGAAAAATCAAAAGTTAATTTTGGAAGTTTTTTTAAATAGTTTAAATCAAGATTTGGCAAATCATGTTACTGGAATTTTAATGAACGAAGATCAATATGAGCTGCATGATTGGTTAAGTAAAAATATATTTGTTAAGCATAAGGATAAAGTCATAAGTCAACTTGTTTCTGAAACTATCCTTAGTTTAAGAACATTTTTAATAAATAAAAAAGTTGAAGAATTAAAAGAAGAAACTAAAGATAGCTTAGAAAATAATAAAATTTTAGAGGAAATTGGAGAATATCACAAACTAAAAACAATATTGTCAAAAAAATTAAATAGAGTTTTGTAATTATTTTAGAATCTCTGGAACTTTATAAATTGGTATAGGATTCATCTTGTGAAGATTTTGTTTGTTAAATTTTTTCAAAATTTGAAAAACTTCTTTTTCTCGTCCTTTAAAATCAATCAATTTTTTGTTGAGATCTTTTTGTTGCATAGCCCACTCTAATTCTTTGTAGGTTGCTCCTATTTGATCTTCATCTGTTCTTCCGTCGTCCCATAAGCCATCTGTTGGTTTAGCTTTAATAATCTCGTCTAATACTCCAAGTATTTTTGAAATCTCAAAAACATCTGTTTTATTTAAATCTGCAATTGGGCTTATATCTACTCCTCCATCTCCATATTTTGTATAAAAACCAATTCCAAAATCCTCAACTTTATTTCCTGTGCCAGCCACCAAACATCTGTTTATACCAGCAAAATAATATAAAGTAGTCATTCTGAGTCTAGATCTTGAATTCGCTAATGACAAAAAATTATTATGATCATTTTTTTGCTCTACTGTGTTTTTAAATGAGTTGAAAACATCATTAAGATCAATAGACTTATGAACTACGTTATTAAATTTTTTTTGAAGCCATTTTATATGACTAGAAGCCCTATTCACTTCGTTTTTATTTTGCATAATAGGCATATCTATGCATATTGTTGGCAGGCCCGTGCTTGCACATAGGGTTGAAGTTAATGCTGAATCTATTCCTCCAGAAATCCCAATAACAAAGCCATCAGTTTTAGATTTTTTGGAATAAGCTTTTAGCCATTGAATTATATTATCTGCAATTATATCATATTTCATTTGTAAATGTTTATTGACTTTATGTTAAATTTGATAAATTATTACACAACAAAATTAATGGATTATAATAAGATATACATAGTTATTTTTATTGTTTTTTTTACAATAAGTTGTGATAATGAGAATTATTATGACATCGAAATAATAAGATTTGAAAAGAAATTTTATAATTCAGATGAAAATGAATTAGATAATTTGATACTCAAATATCCTTTTCTTTTTCCTAGTCAGTTCTCTAAATCAATATGGATTAATAAAATCAATGATTCAGTTGAAAATGATCTTTATAATTATTCTTTAATGGAATTTAAAGATTATGATTTTAACTCTAGTAAAGTAAAATCAATTTTTAATAATGCTACTAATATTTTAGAAAACTTTAAAACTCCAAAGTTAATTACACTTATTTCTAAAAGTGATTTTAATGATCGAATAATTTATACTGGACCTTATTTATTTGTTTCTTTGAATTTGTATTTTGGATCAAATTTTTATGAAAATACACCTAATTATCTTTCACAAAAAATGAATAAATTATTCATTCCTAATGATATTGCATTTAAGATTTCTGAAAAATATGTTAAGGTTAAAGATGATAGAACTTTACTTTCTAAAATAATACAATATGGTAAAATACTGTATTTAAATAAATTACTAAATAATGAAGAAGAAGATTGGGTTATTTTTAATACCAGTCCAAATAAAATGAAATGGACTAATGACAACGAGTTTGAAATTTGGTCTTATTTTGTAGAAAACGAATTCTTTTTTAACACTAATATTGATTTAAGATCTAGATTTATTTCATTATCTCCCTATTCAAAGTTCAATCTTGATATTGATAAAGAATCACCTGGAGCTATAGGGCGTTGGTTAGGCTATAAAATTGTAAATTCATATATGAATAATAATAAGGCAAGTCTTAACGAGTTATTAGATTTAGATCATTATACTATCTTTAAAAATTCAAAATATAAACCATTTAAATAATGAAAAAAACTCAAATCACTTTCAATGTGGAATTAGACGAAAATCAGATCCCTGAAAAGATTAATTGGTCAGCCACGGATGGAGGAGTCTCTAATAAAGAATCCAAAGCTGTATTTTTATCAGTTTGGGATCATAAGCCTCAAGAAACTTTAAAAATTGATTTATGGACAAAAGACATGCCGATAGATCAAATGAATGTATTTTTTCACCAGACATTAGTAAGTATGAGTGATACGTATTTTAGGTCAACAAACAACGAAAAAATGACAGATTCTTTTAAACAATTTTGTGATTATTTTGCTGAAAATTTGAATATTAAACTTTCCTAGAGTTAATTTGCAAGGAAATGCTATTAAGTATTTCTTCACGGCCTAATTTTGATTTTGAAGAACTTATAAAGTGCTCAGGATGAATACCTATTTCTTTAAATAAACTTTTGAGATATTGATCAGGATTTTGAATAAATTCTTTTTTATTTAGTTTGTCAGCTTTTGTAAAAATTATTTTGAATTGAATATTATTTTGATTTAGCCAAAGCATAAATTCTAAATCTATTTTTTGTGGCTTTAGTCTTATGTCAATAAGTACAAATGTTAAGTTTATATTATTTCTGTTCAAAAAATAATCTGTTATTATTTCTTCAATTATTCTTTTTTCTTTTTTAGATTTTCTAGCAAAACCGTAGCCTGGCAAATCTACTAAAAACCATTTTTTGTTAATTAAGAAATGATTAATTAGAAGTGTTTTTCCTGGTGTACCAGAAATTTTAGCTAATTTTTTACTATTTGTTAGTGAGTTTATTAGAGAAGACTTTCCAACGTTAGATCTTCCTATAAATGCATATTCATTAAATTTTTGATCTGGACAATCTTTTGATTTTGAGCTACTTTTAACAAAGCTAGATGACGTTATTCTCATTGATCATAGTTTTTTTTCTATGAGCCAATCATGCACAGTCGAATTAAATTTTTCTGGATGTTCCATCATTGGAGCATGACCACATTTTTCAAACCAAAAGAGTTTAGAATTCGGCAGTAATTTGTCAAATTCATTTGCAACATCTGGAGGTGTGACTTCATCATTTTTACCCCAAATTAGTGCTGTAGGTATACTAATATTAGGGAGATCTTTAGCCATATTGTGTCTTATTGCACTTTTTGCAACTGCTAAAATTTTTAAAACTTTTCTTCTATCATTAACCGCTTCAAATACTTCGTCAACTACTTCTTTAGTTGCTATTTCAGGCGAATAAAAAACATTTTGGGTTTTATTTTTTATAAATTCATAATCACCTCTTCTTGGATAAGTGTCACCCATTGCATTCTCATATAAACCAGAGCTACCCGTTAAAACTAAAGCTTTTGTGTTTGAAGGAAATAGTTTAGCATGTACTAATGCAACATGTCCACCTAAAGAATTACCAACTAGAATTACTTTATTTAAATTTAATTCTTGAACAAAATCATTAATAAATTTTGCGAAATATTTAACATTTGTATTTAGAAGTGAAGCAGAATAGATTGGTAATTCAGGCATAAATACTTGATAACCTAAAGTTTGAAATTTTTCTAGAAAATCTTTAAAGTTTCCTAAGCCTCCCATAAGCCCATGTAATACAATTATAGGATTTCCTTTGCCACCGACTGTATATTTAAATCCGTTTCTTTCAATGTGTTTTAGAGTACTCACTATTTTTTAACTAATAAAACTTGTTCACGCAAATATAGTTATTTAGGATTACAATAAATCTAGCTTTAGTTTTTTATCAACCCACTTTTTAACAAACATAATAGTCTGTAAATGAATTATTTATTGTCATGTTTTGATGTTTACGTTAAAATTATTAACAATGTGGTAAAATGTGGTAAAATGTGGTAAAATTTCGATATATTTGAGTTAAACCAAAATTATAGTGATTAACCTGATAGGAACATATGAATGCAAAATTGACGTCAAGGGACGATTGATGCTTCCAGTCAATTTAAAAAAGCAGTTAGGTGAACACTTAAATGATAGCTTTATTGTTAAAAGATCAGTATTTCAAAAATGTTTAGAAATTCATCCTTTTTCGGAATGGAAAAACACTATGCACAAGCTTAACAAACTCAACAGGTTTGTTAAAAAGAATAATGATTTCATAAGAAGATATAATGCAGGTGTTAGAATTATTGAATTGGATAACAGTGGAAGATTGTTAATTCCAAAAGATTTATCAAAATTATATTTCTCAAATAACGAGATTGTACTTACTTCTGCTATAAACATAATTGAAGTATGGAATAAAATTTCTTACGAGGAATTTATTAACGATCCAAATTTAAATTTTGCAGATTTATCTGAAAGTGTAATGGGTAATCAGTCAAGCGATGTATCATAGTCCAGTTATGCCTCAAGAATCGATTGATAGTTTGAATATTTTAAGTGATGGCATATACGTTGATTTAACTTTTGGTGGAGGAGGTCATTCAAAATTAATTTTAAACAATTTAAGCAGTAAAGGAAAATTGATAGCATTTGATCAAGATACAGATGCATTTCAAAATAAAATTGATGATTCAAGATTTATTTTGATTAATCAAAATTTTAAATTTTTACAACAAAATTTGAAATACAATAATGTATTAAATGTTGATGGGGTGTTTGCTGATTTAGGAGTTTCATCACATCAATTTGACAGCGCTGTAAGAGGATTTTCTATTCGTTATGATTCTGAAATAGATATGAGAATGAACACTAACTCCTCATTTGATGCTCAGGAAATATTAAATGAATATTCAGAAAGTCAACTCTCGAACATCTTATTTGAATATGCTGATTTAAGAAATTCAAAAGAGATTTCAAAAACTATTGTTGAAGCAAGGACTATTAAAAAAATAACAAGAACTAGCCAGTTAAATGAAATACTTAGTTCTTTTCTTCCAAAAGGATTTGAAAATAAAATTCTAGCTAAAATTTACCAAGCTTTAAGAATTGAGGTTAATCAAGAAATGCATGCATTAAAAGAAGTTTTGTTGCAACTTCCTAGTTTGGTCAATAAGGGAGGAATTATTTCTTTTATTACTTATCATTCCATTGAAGACAGAATAGTTAAAAGATTTATTCAAAATGGTTGTTTTGAATCTGAACCATTAAAAAATGAATTTGGAGTAGCTGATATTCCATTTAAAAAAACATTTAAATTTTTAGTTCCAACAAAAAAAGAAATCAAATTAAATAGTCGGGCTAGAAGTGCAAAATTAAGATCTGCAATAAAAATATGAGAGATAATCTAAAAAAAATATTGCTAGGTAATTTTTTAATTGATGAAGGATCAATTAAAAACTGGGGCTACATATTTTTTTTATTTACTATATGTTTAATAATGATCTATTCTTCTCATTTGGTCGATAGTAAGATTATAAAAATAGGTGAATTAAAAAACGAAGTTTCAGTTCTACAAAGCAATTTTATAAGCAAAAGAAAAGAAGTCATGAAATTAAAAATGGAATCAAATGTATCACTCCTTATGAGTAATAGAAATATTGAAAGTTCCATTACACCACCAAAAAAAATAATTATTGAATAATGGAGACAAACCAAAAACAATTTTTATACAGGCTTTATTTAGTATCTGCTGTATTGGTGTTTTTGGGATTTGGCATAGGATATAAAATATTTCATATTCAGTATGTTGATGGTAATAAATACAGAAAGTTAGCTAAAAATAAAACAATTCAAAATTTCACCATTTTTCCTGAAAGAGGTAATATTTTTTCAGATGATGGAAGTTTATTAGCAGCTTCAACTACAAGTTTTGATATATATTTTGATGCTGTGACTGTTTCTGACGCTAATTTTTCAAAATATTCAAAAAAACTTTCAGAAGAACTTTCAAAAACTTTTAATAAATCTGATGAGATTTTTCTAAATAGACTCGTTTTTGCTAAAAAAAATAATAAGAGATACCATCTAATAAGTAGAGGAGTTTCAATAGAAAATATAAATAAAATTAAACAAATGCCACTTTTTAAAATGGGTGGGGTTAGAGGTGGTTTAATTATTGAAAAAAAGAATTCTAGAGATTATCCCTTAAATAAGATAGCAGAAAGAACTATTGGTTATGAAAGAATGACAAACGATGACAAATTTAGTGGAGTAGGGCTTGAGCACGCTTTTGGTTCAAAATTAAGAGGAAAAAATGGTTTACAATTAATGCAAAAAATTTCAAATGGTAAATGGAAACCTATTTCCTCAAATAATAAAATTGAACCAACACCAGGAACTGATATTATTTCAACAATAAATGTTGGTTTTCAAGATATTACACATCATTCTTTATTAAAACAGTTAGAGGATTTTGAAGCCGACCACGGTACTGCAGTTGTAATGGAAACTGCAACAGGCGAAATAAAAGCAATTTCAAATTTAGGAAGAACATCGGAGGGAAAGTATTATGAAAAGTTAAATTACGCAGTTGGAGAGCATTTTGAGCCTGGTTCTACTTTTAAATTAATGTCTGTAATTGCAGCACTTGAAGATGATAAAGTTGAACCAAATACAATTATAGATACAGAAAATGGAATACTTTCTTTTTATGGAAATAAAGTAAGAGACTCAAAACCGGGTGGGTATGGAGAAATTTCTCTTAACGATGCTTTTAAATTCTCATCAAATACGGGAATTGTAAAAGTTATTAGTGAATCATATGGTGATGAACCTCGAAAATTTTCAGATAGACTTTATAACATGGGTTTAAATAATAAGTTAGGAGTATCAATTCTGGGAGAGTCAAATCCAAGAATTCCACACCCAAATGATAAAAATTGGAATGGTTTATCTCTTCCGTGGATGGCTTACGGATATGGCGTATTATTATCACCATTACAAATTTTAACATTTTACAATTCAGTTGCTAATAACGGAGAAATGGTTAAGCCAGTTTTTACAAGACATAGTAGTTCAGCTAGAAATAAAACAATTTTAAATCCATCAATTTGTTCAGATGATACGCTGAACAAGGTTAAACTCATGCTAGAAAATGTTGTTAATGAAAAAGGTGGAACAGGAAACAATATAAAATCAAATATTTATAAAATTGCAGGAAAAACTGGAACTGGTCAAGTTGATTATAACACTGATGATATGCAATACATTTCAAGTTTTGTTGGATATTTTCCGGCCGATAAACCTAAATATTCATGTATTGTGGTAATCCATAAACCAAACAAGAAAAAAGGATATTATGGAGCCACAGTTGCTGCCCCAGTTTTTAAGAAAATTGCTGACAAAATATATTCATTAACTCCTAGGTCTGTTGATTTTAATAAATCAGAAAAATTTAATCTTTCTAAAATTTACAACGATGACGATTACCGTTTAATCGACATTAATAATTTATCAATTATTAAAGGAAAAAACTTCAAAAATATTTTACCTGCTTTGGAAAATAACGGTTTTAAAGTTTCTTTTAAAGGAAGTGGTTTGATCATTAAAAATTTCAAATTAATTAATAAATCTAAAAAACAAATAGTTATAAGTCTTACATGAAGTTACTTAAAGACATATTATACGGAGTAGAAATACAATCTGTTATTGGAAATACAGATATTGGTATTAATAAAATAGAATTTAACTCTAAAAAAATTATACAAAATGATTTATTCATAGCTATTAAGGGTTATAAATCAGATGGAAATAGTTTTATAAGTAATTCTATTTCTAAAGGAGCAAAAGCTATTATATGCAATTCAGTTCCTAGTCAAATCACAAAAGATGTAACCTATATAATTGTTTTTGATTCAAGAAAAACTTTATCCTTAATATCTTCAAATTATTATGATAATCCCTCAAAAAAAATAAAGCTTGTAGGAGTTACTGGAACTAATGGTAAAACATCTAGCACTACATTAATGTATCAGCTTTTCAAAAGTTTTAATAAAAAGGTGGGATTAATATCAACTAATATAATTCTGGTTAATGATATTGAATTTAATACTAGCCAAACTACTCCTGACTCATTATTTCTGAACTATATTTTAAACGAAATGGTTAATTCGAAAGTCGAATATTGTTTTATGGAAGTTTCATCTCATGCAATATCTCAAATGAGAACTTATAATTTAAATTTTAATGTAGGTGTTTTTACAAATTTGACTCATGACCATTTAGATTATCATAAGTCTTTTAAAGATTATCGAGATGTTAAAAAAATATTTTTTGATTGTTTGCCAAAATCAAGTTTTGCAATAACCAATGTTGATGATAAGAATGGTAATTATATGGTTCAAAATGCAGTTTGTAAAATCTTTTCATATTCTTTAAAATCAAATTCAGATTTTTCTTTGAAAATATTAGAAAAAGATTTTAATGGAATGAAATTATTAATAGATGATACCGAATTATGGACTAAGCTAACAGGAACTTTTAATGCATATAATATATTAACAGTTTTTTGTGTTGCTAAAGTTTTTAATATTTCAAATGAATTAATCTTACAGAAAATCAGCTCATTAAACTCTCCTGAGGGAAGATTCGAGTTAGTTAATTTGAATAGTGATAAAATTGGAATAATCGATTATGCTCATAGTCCAGATTCTTTAAAAAATGTTTTGAACACTATTAATGATATAAAGAAGCTAAGCGAATCATTAATAACTGTTGTGGGTTGTGGTGGTGAAAGAGATAAAGAAAAAAGACCTCTAATGGGAAAAATAGCATGCTCTCTTAGTGACAAAGTTATTTTTACATCTGATAATCCAAGATCTGAGGATCCTATTTTGATTATAGATCAAATGAAAAATGGAGTAGAAAAGAAAGACAAACATAAATTTATTTTAGAAATAAATAGGAGGAAAGCCATTCAAGATGCATGTGAAATAGCAAGGAAAAACGATATTATTTTGATAGCTGGTAAGGGGCACGAGAAATACCAAATTAAAGGACAAGAAAAAATTGAGTTTAATGACAAAAATTTTTTAATAGAATCACTAAAAACTACTAATTAAAATGTTTTATTTTTTATTTGAATATTTAGAAAATCAATTCCAGTTAACAGGTGCTAGTTTATTTCAATACATTTCTTTTAGATCATCTTTAGCATTTATTTTTTCATTGTTTTTTTCTATTACTTTTGGTAAAAAAATAATTAATTTTTTAAATAAAAAACAAATTGGTGAGTCAATTAGAGACTTAGGTTTGATAGGTCAAAAAGAAAAAAATGGTACACCTACTATGGGTGGACTAATCATTATTTTTTCTACTATTATACCAGTTTTACTTTTTTCAAACTTCACCAACGTTTATATTCTTCTTCTTCTTTTTACAACTATCTGGCTTGGTATTATAGGTTTTTTAGATGATTATATTAAAGTATTTAAAAAAAACAAGAAAGGACTTAAAGGTAGATTTAAAATTATCGGACAGATTAGTCTTGGTTTGATTGTTGGTTTAACTTTATTTTTTCATCCTCAGGTAACTTTAAAAAATCAAAATAATATAGATTCAAATGATATTGTACAAGTTGTTGAAAATTCTGAATATAAGTCTACTAAAACAACCGTTCCATTTTTAAAAAACAATGAATTTGATTATTCATTTTTCAGTTCATTAACAAATAATGAAAGTAAAACTATAAGTGTAATTATTTTTGTATTCTTTGTTATCTTAATAATAACATCAGTTTCTAATGCTGCTAATTTAACTGATGGAATCGATGGCTTAGCAGCTGGCTCTTCGGTGATTATCACTTTAACATTAGGAGTGTTTGCTTGGGTTTCTGGAAATATAATTTTTTCAGAATATTTGAACATAATGTATATACCTAGAGTAGGTGAGGTAGTTATTTTTATTTCATCTTTTATAGGGGGACTAATAGGGTTTTTATGGTATAATACTTATCCTGCTCAAGTCTTTATGGGAGACACAGGTAGTTTAACTATTGGAGGTGTTATTGCGGTAATAGCCATAATTGTAAGAAAGGAGTTATTACTTCCACTTATTTGTGGTGTTTTTTTAATCGAAACTTTATCTGTAATAATTCAAGTTACTTTCTTTAAATATACTAAGAGTAAGAAAGGTGTTGGACAAAGAATTTTTCTTATGTCACCCATACATCATCACTTTCAAAAAACTGGATTACATGAAAGTAAAATTGTTGTTAGATTTTGGATAATTGGAATTTTATTAGCGATTTTATCATTAATAACATTGAAAATTAGATAATAATGAAAAATAGTATTGTTGTTATTGGAGGTGGAGAAAGTGGTGTTGGAGCTGCCTTTCTTGCTAATAAGAATGGATATGATGTTTTCCTTTCAGAGTTTAACACAATACAAAAAAAATATAAAAAAATATTAGAAAACAATCAAATTAATTACGAAGAGGGTGGACATACTCTAGCTAAGTTTTTCAATGCCAAAGAGGTTGTTAAAAGTCCCGGAATTTCTAATAACTCAGAAATAATTATCAAAATTAAATCTAAAAATATACCAATAATTTCAGAAATTGAATTTGCCTATAGATTTACAAATTCTATTTTAATTGGAGTTACTGGATCTAATGGTAAAACAACTACATGTTCTCTTATTTATCACATTCTTAAAAACTCAGGAAAAAGTGTTGGACTGGCTGGTAATATTGGTAATAGTTTTTCTTTTTTAACGGCCGAAAATAACTTTGAATATGTTGTATTAGAACTAAGTAGTTTTCAATTAGAGGATATAATAAATTTTCATCCGTTTATCTCAATTATCACCAATTTAACGCCTGATCATTTAGAGAGATATAATTATGATTTTCAGAATTATGTTAACTCAAAATTCAAAATCATTTCTAATCAGACATCATCAGATTATTTAATTTACAATTATGACGATGACAAAATCATTTCTGAACTAGGCAATAGAAATATTAATTCTATAAAAATTCCATTTTCACTCGAAAACTCTAATGGGAATAATCTTACTTATTTTAAAAACGAAAATATTAATTCTAATATAAATAACTCAAATTTTATGATACCAATCGAAAATTTATCTATTAAAGGAAAGCATAATGTTCAAAATAATATGGCTGCAGCAACTGTTGCAAAAATTTTAAATATTAGCAATGAAAATATCAGAGAGTCATTAGGAAATTTTCAATCTATAAATCATAGACTTGAACATGTGTTAACAATCCAAAAAGTAAAATATATAAATGATTCAAAAGCCACAAATGTAAACGCGGTTTATTACGCTTTAGATTCTATGAAATCTTCAACTGTTTGGATTGTTGGAGGTGTAGATAAGGGAAATAATTACGATGATTTAATTCCTTTGGTAAGAGAAAAGGTTAAAGCAATTATTTGTATTGGAATTGATAATTCAAAAATTATAGAATCATTTTCTCCATTTGTTGAGACAATTATAGAAAACGACAATATGGTTCAAGCTGTAAAAAATGCATATAAAATTGCTGAACCTAAAGATAGTGTGTTATTGTCACCAGCCTGTTCAAGTTTTGACTTATTCAAAAATTACGAAGACAGAGGAAATCAATTTAAAGATGCGGTTAGAAAATTGTAATGAATTTATTAATAAAAAAAATCAGAGGAGATAAGATAATTTGGTCAATAGTTCTATTATTGGCAGTTTTTTCTTTTTTACCTGTTTACAGTGCAAGCTCTAATTTTGGAAACAGCTTTGTTTTATCGAATGTCATAAAACATTTTGCAATTATAACAGTTGGTGTTTTAATAATGTACGGTACACATTTAATTCCTTATAAATATTTTAAGGGATTGTCAAAATTGGCATTACCTTTAATAATAACTGTTTTACTTATTACTTCTTTACAGGGAAATGTAATAGATGGAGCTAACGCAAGTAGATGGATTAAGTTACCAATAATTGGTTTATCTTTTCAGCCGTCGTCGATGGCTATAGTTGTGTTGATGGTTTATGTTTCATTTTATTTGTCTAAAAATTATAATAAAAACATAAGTTTTTCTAAATCTATAATTCCTTTATGGATTCCAATTATATTAATAGTGTTTTTAATCTTACCATCAAACTTTTCGACTGCTGCTATGATATTTTTGATGATAATTACTTTAATTTTCATTGGAGGATATCCTTTTAAATATTTACTAGGAATAGGGATTTCTGGAATAATACTTTTTTCACTTTTCTTTTTAACTGTGAAAAATTATCCAGATTTAATGCCTAATAGAATAGATACATGGGTAAGTAGAATCGAAAATTTTTCATCATCTGAGAATTCTGAAAATAATTATCAAATTTTGAGAGCTAAATCTGCAATAGCATCTGGAATGGTTTTCGGAGTTGGGGCAGGAAAAAGTTCAATGAAAAATATTCTTCCCCAAAGTACATCTGATTTTATTTATGCAATAATTACTGAAGAATATGGAACTGTAGGAGCAATTAGTATATTGTTTCTGTACCTTTTATTATTTTTTAGAGTAATAATAGTGTCGTATAAGTCTAATACTGTTTTTGGACAATTATTGGCATTAGGTGCAGGGTTACCTATAATTTTTCAAGCATTCATTAATATGGGAGTTGCAGTTCAGCTTTTCCCTGTTACTGGCCAGCCCCTACCTTTAATAAGTACTGGTGGGACATCTATTTGGATGACTTTTCTAGCACTTGGTATAGTTTTAAGTGTAAGTTCTAAAGATTCAATAGAAAATTTAAATACTGATAATCCCTTAAATATATTAAGTGAAACAGAATAGATTTTTAATTTCAGGTGGAGGAACAGGAGGGCATATTTACCCTGCAATTTCTATTGCTGAAGAATTATCTACAAAATTTGATAACAATAAAATACTGTTTGTTGGTTCATGTGATCGAATGGAGATGCAAAAAGTTCCAGAATACGGATACGATATTAAAGGATTATGGATTAGTGGAATTAATAGAAAATTACATTTTTCAAATTTATTAGTTCCATTAAAGGTTCTTTTAAGTATTATAAAATCTTATTTTATAATTAAAAACTTTAAACCTGATTTTGTAGTAGGAACCGGAGGTTTTGCCAGTGGACCGGTTTTATATGTTGCTTCAAAATTAAAAATACCAACTCTAATTCAAGAGCAAAACTCCTATCCTGGAATTACTAATAGAATTCTATCAAAATCAGTCAATTATATTTGTGTTTCTTATCCAAAAATGGACAGGTATTTTCCTAAATCTAAATTATTGTTTACTGGAAATCCCGTAAGAAAGGATATTTATGTTTCAACAATCTCTAAAGAAGTTTCATTGGAGTTTTTTAGTCTAAATAAAAATAAAAAAACCTTATTAGTTTTGGGAGGAAGTTTAGGTGCATTAAAAATTAATGAATTTATTAAATCCAATTTAAATTATTTCAAAAAGTTAGGTATTCAAGTTTTATGGCAATGTGGAAAAAATTATTTTCAACAATACCAATCTTTTGATTCGGACATAGTAAAAGTTAAGCCGTTCATAAAAAGAATGAACTATGCATATAAAGTAGCTGATTATATTGTATCGAGATCTGGTGCAAGCGTGATTTCTGAATTATGCATTGTTGGTAAGCCAGTGATTTTCATTCCTTCTCCGAACGTTGCAGAAGACCATCAAACTAAAAATGCAATGTCAATTGTTAATTTAAATTCTGCAGAAATTGTAAAAGAAAAAGATTTAGATACTGAGTTTAATCGAGTTTTTGAAAAAATATTTACTAATGAAGAATATTCTTTAAAATTATCAAATTCAATTAAAAAAATTGAAAGGCCTAATGCTACGGTTGATATCGTTAATAAAATTAATAGTTTTTTGAAATGATTAATAATTACAAAAACATTTATTTTTTAGGAATTGGTGGTATAGGCATGTCTTCCTTAGCTTTTTATTTTATCAATGAAAAAAAATATGTTGCTGGATATGATAAAGTAAATTCTAATATAACTAAACTACTCTCAAATAAAGGCGCTAAAGTTCACTACAAAGATGATGTTATAAATATTCCATCTGAGTTTTTAAATCATTTAGAAACTTTGATAGTGTATACTCCTGCTATTTCTAAATCTAATAAAGAGTTTAAGTTTTTTAAAGAAAATGGATTTAGAATTTTAAAAAGGTCAGAACTTCTTGGACTGATTTCTCAAAATAAATTTTGTATTGCTGTTGCAGGAACTCACGGTAAAACAACAACTTCATCAATTTTATCTCATATTCTTTATGAAAACAATATTAGCTTTACTTCTTTTATTGGAGGAATCTCTGAGAATTATGACTCAAACTTATTACAAAATGGAAATGATATTGTATTAGTTGAAGCCGACGAATTTGATAGATCATTCCATACTTTATTTCCAAATATAGCTTGTGTAACCTCAGTTGATCCTGATCATTTAGATATTTATAATTCTAAAGAGAAATTAGATAGTGCATTTACCCAATTTGTCGACAACATTAAATCCAAAGGAGTATTATTTTCTAATGAAAAAACTTTTCTAGGAGGTATTTCATATGGATTTAGTTCTAAATGTGAATATTTCATATCGAATTATTCTAATTCAAAATCTTCTTCCTTTTTTAATATAAATTATAATGGAATTTCAGTCGATTCTGTAAAGTTTAATATGCCAGGAAAGCATAACGCATTAAATGCACTTGCTGCATTTGCAATTGGAAAAGAATTAAATATTGATGACAAATCAATCATAAACTCTTTGTCTACATTTTTGGGTGTTAAAAGAAGATTTAGCTACGCATTACGATCGCCTAAAATTATTATAGACGATTATGCTCACCATCCAAGTGAGATTAAAGCTGTTTATGAAACTGTTAAAGATTTATATCCTAACAAAACAAATACTGCTATTTTTCAACCGCATTTATACTCAAGGACAAGAGATTTTATTGATGAATTTGCAGAAATATTATCAAAATTTGATAATATTATTTTAACAGAAATATATCCTGCAAGAGAAAAACCTATAACAAATATTAGTTCTGAAAAATTATTAGAATTAATTGATAATAAAAATAAATCATTATTAAATAAATCTGATTTATCAAATTCTTTAAAAGAATCTGATTCTGAAGTTTTTATAATAATGGGCGCTGGAGATATTGCTGATGAAGTTGAAATAATTAAAAATAATATTCTTTTCTGATATGAATTTAAATATGTTAAAAATGACTTTTTTAGTGCTATCTGTTAGTTTATTGACATTGTTTAGTTTTAATAAAAATCAGAACAGAAGTATTAAGTTTTCTGACTTAAGTTATTTGGATACTGATTTTAAATTTATATCTAAAGATTCGGTTAATAAATTGTTAATACAAAGTAAATTAATTTCTAATGAAATTTTGAAAAGTAATTTAAATTTGAAAGAAATTGAACGTGTAATTTTATCAAACGAATATGTAAGTTCAGTTGAAGTATCACTAAGTATTGAAGGAAAAGTGGGAGTGAATATTATAGAAAAAAATCCAGTGTTTAGAGTTTTGAATGAAGAATATTATATAGATTCTAACGGAAAAAAAATGCCATTATCTAAAAATTTTTCAGAAATATGTCCAATGATATTAAGTGATGTAGATTCGATTGATTTTATAATGTTTGGTGATTTAGGTCTCTTCTTAAAAAATGATAAATTTTTATCAAATCATATAGCTGGATTAACAAAGTCAAATAATAAATTAATATTTAACGTAGATGGGTTTAAATATAATTTGAATTTAATCGGTGATACAAACTATGTCTCAAAACTTAAAAAATATGAAGTATTTTTTAATACTGTTTATTCTTCTGGTTTGTTAGATAGTTTGAAATCCGTGAATCTTGATTTTAAAAATCAGGTTATAATACAAAGAAAATAATTATGGGAACAAAAAATTTATTTGTCGGATTAGATATAGGCACAACAAAAATTGTTGCTTTAATTGGATCTTTAAATGAATATGGAAAATTAAAAATAATTGGAATAGGTAAATCAAAAAGTTTAGGTGTTCATCGTGGAGTAGTAAATAATATTACTCAAACAATTCAATCTATTCAGGCAGCTGTAAATGAAGCAGAATTAAATTCATCAGAAAAAATTGATAAAGTTATTGTTGGTATTGCTGGTCAACATATCAGAAGCCTTCAACATAGTGACTACATAACCAGAATTAATTCTGATACCGTTATTAATACAGATGACTTAGACAAATTAATTAATCAGGTTTATAAATTAGTTATGTTGCCTGGAGAAGAAATAATTCATGTATTGCCTCAAGATTATAAGGTTGATGGTCAGGCTGAAATTAAAGAGCCAATAGGAATGTTTGGTGGAAGACTAGAAGCAAATTTCCATGTAGTTGTTGGTCAAGTATCTTCAATTAAAAATATAGCTAGATGCATCAAAAGTGCAGGCATTGATTTTGAAGGAATTACATTAGAGCCTATAGCATCCTCTGATGCTGTGTTAAGTCAAGAAGAAAAAGAAGCAGGTGTTGCTTTAATTGACATTGGAGGCGGAACTACAGACTTAGCAATTTTTAAAGATGGAATTATTCGTCATACATCTGTGATCCCTTTTGGAGGTAATATTATTACTGAAGACATAAAAGAAGGATGTTCAATTATAGAAAAACAGGCAGAACTATTGAAAATTAAATTTGGTTCCGCTTGGCCTGGAGAGAATAAAGAAAATGAAATTGTTTCAATTCCAGGTTTAAGAGGAAGAGACCCAAAAGAAATTACTCTAAAAAATTTATCAAAAATTATTCATGCAAGAGTTGTTGAAATAGTCGAACAGGTTTATATAGAAATTAAAAATTATGGACATGAAGAACAGAAAAAGAAATTGATTGCTGGTATTGTTTTAACTGGAGGTGGTAGTCAATTAAAACATTTAAAACAACTCGTTGAATATATAACAGGAATGGATACTAGATTGGGTCACCCTAGCGAACACTTAGCAGGAAATAATTCAATTGATATTTCAAGTCCTATGTATGCTACAGCTGTTGGTTTGGTTATGAACTCAACAAAAATTAATAAAAAAAGTAATATAAAAGAAGATACAGACAATAATGAACTTGAAGAAATTGATGATACTATTCAAAGTGAAAGGTTAACAATTTTTGAAAAGTTTACAGAAAAAATAAAAACATTTTTAGATAACGCCGAATAAATTAAAGATTATGCACTTAAACCCAGAAATAAATAATTTACCATTTGATTTACCTAAAAATCAAAGTAATGTAATAAAAGTCATCGGAGTTGGTGGTGGAGGAAGTAATGCAATTAATTACATGCACTCTAAAGGAATAAAAGGAGTCGATTTTGTTGTATGCAATACCGATTCACAAGCTTTAGAAAATAGTAGAGTAGAGAATAAAATTCAGCTTGGTATTTCATTAACAGAAGGTTTAGGAGCTGGTGCTAACCCCGAAATTGGTGAAAAAGCAGCAATGGAAAGCTTTGATGATTTAAAGAAAATGCTTGAAACAAATACTAAAATGGTTTTTATAACTGCTGGAATGGGAGGAGGAACCGGAACTGGAGCTGCTCCGGTTATTTCTAAATTAGCTAAAGAGTTGGATATTTTAACTGTAGGAATTGTCACTATGCCATTTCAATTTGAAGGTAAAATAAGAGAACAACAAGCCAAAACAGGGATAGAAAAATTAAGAAAAGAAGTAGATGCTTTAATTGTAATTAATAATAATAACTTGAGAGATATCTACGGAAATTTAGGATTTAAAGAAGGATTTGCAAAAGCTGATGAAGTGTTAGCTACAGCTTCAAGAGGAATAGCTGAAGTTATAACTCATCATTATACTCAAAATATTGATTTAAAAGATGCTAAAACAGTCTTATCTAATAGCGGAAATGCTATAATGGGTTCTTCTACTGCTACTGGTACTAAAAGGTCAATTGAAGCTATTTCATCTGCTCTTGATTCCCCACTTTTAAATGATAATAGAATTACAGGAGCTAAAAATGTTTTATTATTAATTGTTTCAGGTAAAGAAGAAATAACAATTGATGAAATCGGGCTTATAAATGATTATATTCAAGAAAAAGCCGGTCACGGAGCTAATATTATAATGGGAGTAGGTGAGGATTTGAATTTAGAAAACTCTATTTCTGTTACTGTAATTGCCACAGGTTTTGCACCCAATCAACAAGATGAAATTATACATTCTGATCCAAAAAAAATAATTCATAATCTTGATGAAAATAGTGGATATGTTCACAATCTAAGTTCTAATAATCAGATTGATAAAAATGATTCTTTACAATTTGATTTTGCTTCAAATTCAATTGATTTTAAGAATACTAACCCTGAAATTGAAAATTTAGAAAAAGAAAGGATTATAAATGACATTAATGTTGATTATAAGGAGATGAATTCAAATTTAATAATTAATGAAGATGAAATTGAAATCAATGATGTTTCACTTAATATTAATGAAATTGAAGTTACTTCACCTGAGGAACTTAAACCTATTGATCAAGTTTCATTTGATTTTGATATGCCATTAAAAAAACAAATAATTGAGTCAGATAAAATTGTTCATGAACTAATTGAAGATATAAATGAAATAGAAGTTGTAAATCCTGTTCATATCATTCCTGTAACCGAAGTTAACGGGATAAACGCTAATAAATCAGGTATTGATGATTATGAGATTATTAACAAGACAGTTGAGCCCTTGGCTTCTGAATTTAAAAATGATAATAATGAAGTAGTTTTAAATCCTTTAAATAGTTCAATTGCCGATGGATTATCTAAAAGAACCGAAGAGCGAAAAATAAAATTAAAGCAATATAATTACAATTTTACTAAAGCTAATAATATTAATTCTATGGAGAATGAACCTGCTTTTAAAAGAGCCGGAGTTAGTCTAGATAGTATTGATCAATTTAAATCTTCTAGAACTGTTATTAGTGAAGATTCAAACGGAGAGATTAATTTGCGAACTAGCAATTCGTTTTTACATGATAACGTGGATTAAAATAAAATCATATGAAATTAATAAATAAAATATCAAGTTCAATTATTTCAGCAATGAAAGAAAAAAATGTTGATGAATTAGAATCTTTAAGAGCAATTAAGTCTGCACTCTTATTAGCTCAAACTCAAAAGGGTTCAGACGGCAATATTCAAGAATCAGATGAAATTAAAATTCTTCAAAAACTTGTTAAACAAAGAAAAGAAAGTGCAGAGATTTATAAAAAACAAAGTAGATTAGAATTAGCAAATATTGAAATTAACCAATCCAGGATAATTGAAAGATTTTTACCAGATCAAATTAGTACAGAAGACTTAGATAAATTAATTACTGAAATTATTAATCAGACTGGTGCTCATGGTATGAAAGATATGGGTAAAGTAATGGGTATTGCATCAAGTAAACTTTCTGGAAAAGCTGATGGCAAAACTATATCTAATATTGTGCGTTTAAAACTTATATAATAAATAGGGCCCAGTAGTTCAACTGGATAGAATATCAGATTTCGGCTCTGACGGTTGGGGGTTCGAATCCTCCCTGGGTCACTTAAAAATATGTTATGAATAAATTTTTATTGATACTTATTTTATGTTTAAATATGGAATTAATTTCTCAAAATAATCCAGAATTATTTGAGTTGAAATTAAACGTATCTAATATAGAATCAAATGGAAATTTAGTCATTGCGGTTTGGTCAAATCCAGATTCATGGAATAGCAACGCTACTAATAGCTCAGGTCAAAAAGAGGGTTTTGATTATGGCTTTAAAGAATGGGTGGAAAAAGATAAATTTTCGACAACAATTAATCTTCCTAGAGGAGTTTACCTTATTTCAATTTTATTGGACAAAAACTTAAATAGTATTCTAGATAAAAACTTTATTGGCATGCCTATTGAACAATATGGTTTTTCTTCAAAAGAAAAAATCAGATTTAGAAAACCAAAATTTAATGAAAGTTCAATAGAATTTTTTAAAAATACTATTTTGAATATTGAGTTACAGTAACTAAAGATTATATAACCACGCCAGTTTAATCTACAGTTATGGTTTTTATTGTTTTAAGGTTTGTCTTTGGTGCAATTACATAATTTAAAATTTCGAACTCTAAGGAAACTGTTTTTTTAACTTTTTTAGTTTTGACATATATTGTTTTACTTGATTTTGGTGCAAGTTCAATAAATTTATAGTCATTATGAAATGTATATTCTCCAATATAGTTCAGACTAATTGGAGCCACAGATTTATTTATTAGTTCCACTTGTAAAATCTCTACTTTCCTTCCTTTAAATCCATATCCTTTGGAAACAACTTTTAAATTATTTTCGATAACTTGTTTTAAATTGTTTGACTTACCAATAATTAAATCTCTGTACCAAATAAACGTATTGCCATTAAATAATGCATCTCTAATAGATTTTATTGTTCTATTTTTTGACATAATAAATGTTATCGGTCTGTGAAAACTTTCTTCTTCTTTATTAAAATCCCAATCAATTAATACATGAACATCACTCGTGCCCATCATAGTTAATTCGTTGTCAAGTGCAATTTGCATTGCCTCTTCAGAGAATGTGTCAAAATTTACAACCTCAATTCCATGTAATAATTTTTTATCAATTACTTCTTTGTGAATTGGGTCAAGCTTTGCTATTCCATCACTTCTGTTTGCTTCCCACATTGGATGATTCCAAAAAACAAATGCTCCTTGTTTATTAGCTTCCTTAATCCCTTTTATAAAAATTAAAGGTTCTTTATTCTTATCAAAAAACTTATTGGCATCCTTAATAAAAATAGCATTAAAGTGACCTGGTGGCATTGGTTTTGTTATTTCAGTTCCGTGTACAACTGCCAGAGGTTTTTTCTGTACATAACCACCTGCAATTTGAAATGATCTATTTCTATTTGTATGAGGAATGTCAGAAATATGCGATTGATATTCTAAATGTTCAGTAAGAGATATTAAATCTATACTATCTCTTACAGCCTCATCTACTCTAATAGTAGGCCAAACTGAACCATCAGAAAAAACACTATGTATATGTAAATCCGAAGAAATGTAAAAAACTCCTTTAGGACTTTTAAAAAATTCTTTTCTTTTTTGTGCGTTAATACTAAATACAATTAATATTAGTATAAAAGTGGTTAAAGTTTTTTTCATAATACTATATTGATTTAAGTAGTTTTTTTCTTATTCTCTGGTATTTATTAATTGATAATGAGTAATTAGTATAATTTAAGAATAATTTTTTGATTAATCTTTTGTGTTTATTAGAGTTTTTTAATTTTAATTTTTCAAGCAATTCATAGTCTTCAATTCCTTTCCTGTGTGCTTCAAAGCGCAGTGAAGAAAGTGGTCCATCTTTTCCAGGATAAATTACATGTGTATCTCCAGCTGGAAGATAATTATTGCTTGATGCTTGAGGAGATGGATGTTTTACTACACTTTGTTTAAAAGGGTTAGCCTTATATTGATTTAATCCCCAATGTAAGTATCCAAAGGTATTATATTTTGAGCCTGCCCATCCAAAATAAACTTGTCTAATTCTTTCCATATCTAATGTCCTGTTTAACCATTTTCCACCAGGAACTAAGCAGGTATATACTAAAATTTTCTCTCCTTCTTTCACTCTTTTTTTGAAAAAATCTTGATTTTCTTGAAAATCATTTATAAGTGGACACCATAAATCAATCGAACCAGTCAATGATTCTTTTGCATTAGTTGCTTCCATTATCGTAATTTTTGGATATATCGATTTTATTTGTTTTGAAACATCTTTGTAACATTGAGCATTAACATCTGTAGGTTCATCTGCAATATGTTGAAGCCACTGGTTTTCTAATTTATATTTTTTTGTAAATGATTTTATTTTTCTAATTATAGTATCTATTTCCTTTTTTCCATCCTCGGAATAATAACCTCTTTTACGTAGTTTTGTTTTTAGTTCTGGATTCCCCCAATCGTCATTAGATCCTCTGTTGAGCAAGTGTGGAGATTCAAAATATTTAAATCCATATTTTTTAAAAATATTTATAAATGAAATCATTTTTTTTTCATCTAAAGAAATTTTATTGCTTTTTAAATTAATAAGTTCATGTGGAATTCTTATACAATTTTGACGCCCCTCTGCCATCAGCTTAGCATATTTATCAAGCATAACAAACCATTCTTTGTTCCATCTCTTTAAATCATGCATTTCTTCCATTTTACTTAAATTGAACCAATTTGTATAAAAGAATTTACTTTCTTGAAGTTTTGGAATGGAAGCATCATGAATTTTAATTTTAAATTTCAATTCTTCATTTTTAAAACCATCATTTAAAACTATATTCAATTTAAAATTGCCAGTCCTTTTAAACTCAATAGATTTTATAGAAATTCTTAATAAAGAAAAATTACTAACGGTTTTAATTTCATTAATAGTTAAAGGTTCAATAACTTCAAAAACTTCAAAAGGAGCTCTTCTAATTACATCAGGATTAATTTGCCCTAAAAACTGTTCAGTTCTACTGTCGACTCCGGTATTTTCCTCAACTGGAACAGGTTTTATTATTGAATAGTTAATGTTATTTAAGTTTTTTGATATTGATTTAAAAGTAAATGTTTTGTTAGATTTGGATTTTATTAATATCAATGCTTCAAAATCAGAGTTTTGTGGAATATTATAAGAAAAATTTTGTTTAAATTTTATATTATTATTATCTGGGTAAGCAGCTTCAAGTGTAGAGATTATACCGGCTTCGAATTGACAAAATAAATTTTTAGAATTGAAAAAAATAAGTACAAATAAAATAATTAGTGATCTTAAGTTATTTCTTTTCATTTAAATTATATTTACGTATTACATTAAAATTACAATATAAATCAATATCAAATGAAACACACAACTTACCTTTTGTTATTTCTAATAGCTATTTTTTCTTATTCTTGTGCCTCTCTCTCTTTATTTTCACCTGAAACACATAATCATTATACTAACAGTAATGATAGTTCTAGTAACAGTGAACCAGTTGTAAACAAAGCAAATACCATAAATTTATTTAACGGTACTGATTTAAGTGGTTGGATTACATATGGAACTGAAAAATGGTATGTTGAGGACGGATTATTGATTTGTGAAAGTGGACCAAACGCTGAATACGGATATTTAGGCACAGATGATTATTATAAAAATTTTGTTTTGAATCTTGAGTTTATGCAAGAGGCAAATGGAAATAGTGGTGTTTTTTTTAGATCAACTGTTGATGGTACTGCTGTAAGCGGTTGGCAGGTTGAAGTAGCTCCACCTGGTTCATATACTGGGGGAATTTACGAATCATATGGAAGAGGTTGGCTTGTAAAGCCTAGTATGGGTAAAGATTCATCTTTAATTATGGGCGATTGGAACAAACTTACTGTGAAAGTTCAAGATGAAACAGTTACTACTTGGCTAAATGGTAACAAAATGATTTCTTATACTGACAAAAAAATTGGAGAAGCAAATGGTAGAATTGCTTTACAAATTCATGATGGTGGTGGTATTAAGGTTAAATGGAGAAATATTAAACTTCAAAAATTAGATAGTTCAGATTTAGATATTAATTTTTAAAAACTAGTCCAGAAGAATGATTTTTTTTAGCACCTGTAACTGTTTTTAAACAGTTTACTTTATTGTTATAACGTAGTAGCCCCAAATAAGCAAATATTAAAGCTTCCTTATTATCAACAATTTCTTTTTTAGGAATTATAACTTTACAATTTAACTTGTTTTTTAATTTTTTAATAATAGTTTGATTGTACGCTCCTCCCCCAGTAACTAGTATGCTTTCATTTTCTTTATTATTCTTTATCGAAATCTTTATTTGTTGTGTTATATGCTCAATATATGTATTTAAAACATCATTATTATTTATCGAAAGGGAATCTATTAATGGTATTACCTTTTCATTTACATATTCAATTCCTAATGATTTTGGACCTTCATTTTTATAATACTCTAACGAATTTAGTTTGTTTAATAATTTATAATTTATATTTCCTTTTTCAGATATTTTCCCATTTTTATCATACGGGTGCCCCAATTTTTTAGAATAATAATTTAGAACTGTGTTAACAGGACAAATATCGAAAGCCTTTATTGTTTTGTTTTTTTTTATTGAAATATTTCCAAAACCCCCAAGGTTTAAACAATATTTATAGTTTTCAAATAGATTTAAGTCTCCAATAGGTACTAACGGAGCACCTTGTCCACCAAGTTCAACATCTTGAGTTCTAAAGTCGCAAATTAAATTAATGTTTGTTTTATTAAATATTATTTCACCATTGCCAATTTGTTTGGTTATTCCTTTTTCTGGATCATGAAAAACTGTATGACCATGGGACGAAACTAAATCTACTTTTGGACTTCCAATTTTTATAAGAAATTTGTTAATGTAAGTACTAATCAGTTTCCCAACTTCATCATCTAAAATATTAAGATCTTTTTCCCTTAAATTTATGGCATTAGAAAGTTTATTGACCCAATCAGATGAATAATTATAAGTTTGACTATTTAAGATTTTAAAATTTGAATAATTATTACTGTCAAATGAAACTAAACATAAGTCAAGGCCATCTAGTGATGTTCCACTCATTATACCAATAACGTTAATGGATTTTGAATACATATTTATAAATATGTATTAAATTAATTAAAATCTTTGTATTTAATTAATAATTGATGATAACTCAGAAATTGTCTGAGTTGGATTTTCTGATTTAAACACAAAACTTCCAGCTACCAGAGCATTTGCACCACAATCAATTAATTTTTTTGCATTTAGCGAGTTAACGCCACCATCAATTTCAATAATGGCTTTTGAGTTATGTTTTTTGATCAATGAATTAAGTTCTAAAACCTTTTCATATGTTTCTTCAATAAATGATTGACCACCAAAACCAGGATTTACACTCATGACACAAACTAAATCAAGATCCTTAATAATAGATTTTAATGATGCAATCGGTGTATGAGGGTTTATTGCCACACCAGCTTTCATTTTTAAATCTTTAATTCTTTGTATAGTTCTGTGTAAATGTGTACATGCTTCGTAATGAACAGTAAGTATATCAGCACCAAGTTCAGCAAAGTTTTCTAAATAATTATCTGGATTGACAATCATTAAATGTACATCTAAAGTTTTTTTTGCATTTTCTTTTAAAACCTTCATTATAGGTGTTCCAAATGAAATATTAGGAACAAAAACTCCGTCCATTACATCAATATGAAACCAATTAGCTTCACTATTGTTAACCATTTCAATCTCACTAAGAAGATTTCCAAAATCGCAAGCAAGCATTGATGGTGCAATAATATTCATTATTAACCTAAATAAGTTTTTAATATTCTACTTCTAGAAGTATGTTTAAGTCTTCTAATTGCTTTTTCTTTAATTTGTCTAACTCTTTCTCTTGTTAGATCAAATGTTTCTCCAATTTCTTCAAGTGTCATGGCATGTTTCTCTCCTAAGCCAAAGTATAGTCTTACAACGTCAGCTTCTCTTGGTGTTAGGGTTTCAAGAGCTCTTTCAATTTCGGTTCTTAACGATTCGTGAAGTAAATTCCTATCAGGATTTGGCGATTCTCCACTACGAAGGACGTCATAAAGGTTAGAATCTTCTCCCTCAACTAATGGAGCATCCATTGATACATGTCTTCCTGAATTTTTCATTGATTCTTTGACATCAGAAACTGTCATGTCTAATTCTTTTGCAATTTCTTCTGCAGACGGAACACGTTCGTTAGCCTGCTCCAAAAAAGCATACATTTTATTAATTTTATTTATAGATCCAATTTTATTTAATGGAAGTCTAACAATTCTTGATTGTTCTGCAAGTGCTTGTAATATTGATTGACGAATCCACCATACTGCATATGAAATAAATTTAAATCCTCTTGTTTCATCAAATCTTCTTGCCGCTTTTATCAATCCTAGGTTTCCTTCATTAATTAAATCAGGAAGTGTTAGACCTTGATTTTGATACTGCTTTGCTACAGAGACAACAAACCTTAAGTTTGCTTTTGTAAGTTTATCTAAAGCATTTTCATCCCCAGCTCTAATTTTTTGTGCTAATTCAACCTCTTCTTCAGCAGTAATTAAGTCAACTTTTCCTATTTCTTGTAAATATTTATCTAAGGACGCAGTTTCTCTATTGGTTACCTGCTTGGTGATTTTTAATTGTCTCATTATTCTGTATTAGAATTATTATACGTTAAAAGTTGTAAAAAGGTTACAATAACTAGTTATTATCTTTTCCCTCTATTGTCTCTGCCTCTGTTGTCTCTTCCTCTATTATCAGATCTAGGAGCTCTAGGTGGTCTTTCTACATAGCCTTCTGGTTTTTCTAATAATGCTTTTCTAGAAACTTTTTCTTTTCTAGTTCTAGGATCTGTACCAAAATATTTAACTTCTAATTCATCCCCAAGTTTAAGCACATCACTAACATTTTCTGTTCTTTCCCATGCAATTTCACTAACGTGTAATAAAACTTCGTTTCCTGGTGCATCTAGATATTCAACTACAGCTCCAAAGTCTAACAATTTTATTACTTTAACATTATAAGTGTTTCCTTTTTCTGGTTTAAATAAAAGTGAATCTATTTTAGCAAGAACAGAGTCAATTCCCTCTTGATCAGTACCAAGAATTTCTACAATTCCTTCTTCAGTTTCTGGATCCTCATTTATAACTATTGTACAACCAGTTGTTTTTTGTAACTCTTGAATTACTTTTCCACCGGGTCCAATAAATGGTCCTATGAATTCATTAGGAATTCTACTAGTTACCATTTTTGGCGAATGAGACTTGACATCTGCATTTGGTCTTTCAATAGTTTCAGTTATTTTATTTAAAATATGGAGCCTTCCGTCTCTAGCTTGTTTTAATGCATTTACTAAAATTTCATATGAAAGGCCTTTAATCTTTATATCCATTTGGCAAGCTGTTATACCTTCAGATGTTCCAGTAACTTTAAAGTCCATATCTCCAAGATGATCTTCATCACCTAAAATATCACTTAAAACTGCATATCTATCTCCATCAGAAATTAACCCCATTGCTATTCCAGAAACAGGTCTAGTTATCTGAACTCCAGCATCCATAAGAGCCATAGTTCCTGAACATACAGTAGCCATTGAAGATGAGCCGTTAGACTCAAGTACTTCACTAACAACTCTTACAGTATAAGGACAATCATCAGGAATCATTCCTTTTAAACCTCTTTGCGCAAGATTACCATGTCCTACTTCTCTTCTTGAAGTTCCTCTTAGTGGTCTAGCTTCTCCTGTACAAAATGGTGGGAAATTATAATGAAGATAAAAAGTTTCTTCACCTTCATAAGATGGCATATCAATTTTGTTAGCTTCTCTTGAAGTTCCTAAAGTAACTGTGGCTAAAGCTTGAGTTTCTCCCCTTGTGAAAATAGCAGATCCGTGAGTAGATGGCAGGTAATCAACTTCACACCAAATGTCTCTAATTTCATCAGTTTTTCTACCGTCTAACCTTATTCCTTCACTTAATGTAAGTTCTCTAATAGCTTCTTTTTGTGATTTGTTAAAATATTTGCTGATTAATTTTCCGTGTTCTTCGATTTCTTCTTCACTAAATGAACCTTTCACCTCTTCTTTAACATTAGAAAAAGCTAAACTACGTTCAGCTTTAGAAGTACCTTTTTTCGCAATTTCGTAACATTTGTCGTAAGAAGCATCATGTATTTTTTGAGCAAGTTCTTCGTTTTCAACACTAGTTTCGTATTCTCTAACTTCTTTTTTTCCAACTGCTTTAGCTAATCTTTCTTGAGCTTGGATTTGGATTTTTATAGACTCGTGAGCAAATTTTATTGCATCAGCCATTTCTTCTTCACTACATTCATCCATTTCACCTTCAACCATCATTACTGAGTCAGCAGAAGCTCCAACCATCATTTCTATATCAGCATTAGCCAATTGAGTTCTACTCGGGTTAATAACAAATTTGCCATCAATTCTAGCTACACGAGCTTCTGAAATTGCACATTCAAATGGAAAGTCACTTAACTGAATTGCAGCAGATGCTGCAAGTCCTGCAAGAGCATCAGGCATTACATCTTCGTCGTGGGACATTAATTGAATCATGACCTGAACTTCGGAATGATAATCTTTTGGAAATAGTGGACGTAAAACTCTGTCTACTAATCTCATAGTTAATACTTCACCGTCACTAGGTCTAGCTTCTCTTTTGAAAAAACCTCCAGGATATCTTCCAGCAGCTGCGAATTTTTCTCTATAGTCAACTGTTAGAGGAAGGAAGTCAACTTTACTTGCTTCATAGTTGGATACAACAGTACATAAAAGCATTGCTTTACCCATTTGAACAACTACTGAACCATGTGCTTGCTTTGCAAGTTTACCAGTTTCTATTGTTATTGTTCTTCCATCACCTAAATCGATGGATTCATTATAAGTTTTGATTTTCATATTTTTCATTAAATTAATTAAGTTGTGTTGTGTCTTAAGTAGAATACCAATGAAAAACTGTGTAAAAAACTATTTACGTAAGTTTAATTTTTTGATTATTTCACGATATCTGTTAATATCTTTTTTCTTAAGATAACTCAACAAACTTTTTCTTTTACCAACCATCATCACTAAAGATCTTTCAGTGTTAAAATCTTTTCTGTTATTTTTAAGATGTTCAGTTAAGTGATTAATTCGTTTTGTGAATAATGCAATTTGACCTTCAGCCGAACCTGTATCAGTTTCTGATTTACCGTGCTCTTTGAAGATTTCTTTTTTGTTTTCTTTTGTTAAATACATGCCAATATTATTTTAAATGATTTTTATGTAGCTAACTAATTTTTAATTAGCGCGGCAAATATAAGATTATATTTTGATAAATATGTAATTTTAAATTGACCTTATTGGTCTATTGAGGACTAAATCAAAATAAAGATTAATTTTTTTCTTAATTTCAGTTCTAGAACTGATAAAGTCAAGAAATCCGTGTTCTAATAAAAATTCAGAAGTTTGGAAGCCTTCAGGCAGATCTTTTCCTGTTGTGTCTTTTACTACTCTAGGACCAGCAAAGGCTATTAACGCTCCAGGCTCGGAAATATTAATGTCTCCAAGCATTGCGAAAGATGCAGTAGTTCCACCAGTGGTTGGATCAGTGCATAAGGAGACGTAGGGTAATTTATTATTTGCTAATTGAGCTAATTTAGCAGAGGTTTTAGCCATTTGCATTAAAGATATTGCTCCTTCCATCATTCTTGCTCCACCTGATTTTGAAATTATAATTAAAGGGATTTTTTTTCTAATAGCTAGGTCAACTGCTCTGCTTATTTTTTCACCAACAACTGATCCCATGGATCCTCCAATGAATCTAAAGTCCATACAAGCTATAACAACATCTTCTCCAAAAGATTTGCCTACTGCAACTTTAATTGCATCTTTTAAGCCTGTCTTTTTTCTGGCGTCTTTAGCTCTTTGTTTATATGATTTATTGTCACTGAATTTTAAAGGGTCCTTGGCTTTAATATCTTTATCTACTTCTTTAAACTTATCATCAAATAAAATATTAAAATATTCTTGACTACCTATTCTAATATGAAAACCATCCTCAGGTGAAACAAATGAATTATTCTCTAATTCTTCAGTGTCGATAATTTTTCCTGTAGGGGTTTTATGCCATAAACCCTCTGGAGTATCCTTTTTTTCTTCGGTAGAAGTTTGTATTCCTTTTGTTTTTCTTTTAAACCAAGCCATATAATGGATGTTTATTCAAATATACTAAACCAAATTTAGTTCAAGGTGTTAACGTTATTTAGATCTTCAAATGCTTGAGTAAGTCTTGATATAAAACTTTCTTCAGCCTTTCTTAACCAAACTCTAGGGTCATAATATTTTTTATTTGGAATATCATTACCTTCAGAATTCCCAATTTGAGATTTTAAGTAATCCTTATTTGTATTAAAATAATCTCTAATACCACACATAAATGCATATTGCATATCAGTATCAATATTCATTTTTATAGCTCCATAATCAATTGCTTCTCTAATTTCTTCGACTGATGAACCTGATCCTCCATGAAAAACAAAATTTATAGTATTATGTTCTACGTTATATTTTTTTGAAATAAAATCTTGTGAATTTTTTAAAATTTTTGGAGTTAATTTTACATTTCCAGGTTTATAAACTCCATGAACATTCCCAAATGCAGCTGCAATAGTAAATTTATCACTGACTTTTGATAGCTCTTCATAGGCATATGCAACCTCCTCTGGTTGAGTGTACAATTTTGAATCATCAATGTCAGTATTATCTACACCATCTTCCTCACCACCTGTAATACCTAATTCTATTTCTAATGTCATTCCAATTTTACTCATTCTTTTTAAATATTCTTTGCATATAGAAATATTTTCTTCAATTGGTTCTTCGGAAAGATCAATCATATGTGAACTGAACAAAGATTTTCCTGTTTTTTCAAAGTGATCTTCACTGGCTAAAAGTAATCCATCAATCCAAGGTAAAAGTTTTTTAGCTGCGTGATCTGTATGTAAAATTACAGGTACATTATAAGCTTTTGAAAGTTCATGGACATGTTTAGCTCCAGCAATTGCACCTTTAATTGCAGCATTTTGATTTTCATTTGAGAGTCCTTTTCCAGCGTTAAAAACAGCTCCACCATTTGAAAATTGAATTATTACAGGAGCATTCAATTTAGATGCTGTTTCCAAAACTCCGTTAATTGAATTAGATCCAATTACATTTACAGCTGGTAATGCAAATTTTTTTGCTTTTGCTAGGTTAAAAATTTCTTGAACTTGGTCACCTGTGGCAACACCTCCTTTAATTTGATTACTCATTTTTTGATTTAGTTAGTGCGCTAAATTAAAAAGAATTATTGGTCCTAAAAAGGATAATTTAAACCAATGTTAAACACAGCTTTCTTTAAATTAAAATCAGTTAGCCATCTTTTGTTAGTTTCAAGTACAGGATTATAAGTTTTGAGTCCCATGTCTAATCTTAAAACAAAATAACCAATGTTGTATCTTAAACCAATTCCGCTACCAATTGCAATTTCATCTAAATCTCTAAGGCTACTAAATGTTCTTTTAGAATCTTTTGTGTCATCAAATACGTTCCATATGTTGCCGATATCTGTGAATAAAGCACCGTCTAGTTTTCCAAGAATTTTAAACCTGTATTCAATGTTCATAGCTATTTTCATATTTGCCTCATTGAATTCGCTCAAAGCTTCACTACTTCCAGGACCAAGTCTGTAAACTTCCCATGCTCTGTTATCGTTTGATCCACCTGCAAAAAAAGATTTTGAAAAAGGAATATTATTTGAATTTCCAAATGGGATTGCTATTCCAAAAAATGATCTAAAAGCTATAATAGAATTTAATCCAATTGGCCAGTGTTTAATATACCCAGTCTCGGTTTTTAAAAATTGTGAGTATGTTAATCCTAAAACTTTATTTTTACCAAACTCATCTTTAGAAACATTTAAAAGATTACTTGTGAGATTTGTTAAATTTCCTGCAAGTTCAATTTTTAATTTAAATTCGGAAAACTCGTTATCGTACATGTTTTTTCTCGATTTATTTGAAAAAGAAAAACTTGAACCTATTATTAAATTATTTGATGTCAATCTATTTTTTCTATCATTCAAATAATTGATTGAATTAAAATCTTGGTTTGATACTGCAAATTGTTTTGAAACAACTTCCCTAATAAATGAATCTATTCCACTAGGAATAATTAAATTATTATTAATGTCTAAATAACTTGAGGGTGTATTATACCTATTTGCAATAATATTAACAGATTTAAACGAATTAGAATAAATATTGAAATAATTGACAATATTTTTATTATTAACTAATTCAATATTAATTAAACTAAGGTTGTTTTTTCTGTTTTTTTTATCAAACCAGTCATAATTTAAATCAAACTTAAAATTTTGTCTATCTAATCCAATATTAGTTTGGTTAGACGTTCCAATATTTAAATATGTGACAGGCTTGTTTTTGAACTTAACTAAGTTCTTAAAATTAAAAGATGGAAAAAGTTTAGGAAACTTAAATCTAATATCAAATCCGTACTCAGAAATGGTAGTATTTGCAGACTTACCTATAGTTCCTCTAGTTGTAAATTCTAATTTTTCACCAGATTTAAAGACATTTCGATTAGTTAAAGATGATTCAAATGCTATTCCAATATCTTCAATATTTGAGTGTTTAAGATCTAAGCCAAATCTGAATGAATATTTTTTTTTGGGTACTAAATATATATTAGCCTCTAATTGTTTATTAGTTTCAGATATAAAATTATAGTTAATAGATGGATATTGAAAATTATCAAATTTATTTAAAAGTTTAATTGTCTCGTTCCTTTTGGAATCACTGTAAAATTCATTTTTTTTTACATGAATTAAATTTGACAGTACATTAGGCTTATAGTCTAAAGAAAAATTAGAATAAAAATTAATAGAGTCATGACTAAATATTTTTTTTATTTCAGTATTTAAATCTTCTTTCTCTATAAATAAATTTACTTTTTCTATTTTATGTTTTTTATATTTATTACTAAGCGAATTTTCTTTAATTACTATTTCAACCGGAATTTTGAAACTTAAATTTGTAGTGTCTAAATTTATCTTAAAGGAAATGGAATTTATTTGAAAATTGTAAACCCCGGAATTTTTAAATAGTTTATCGATTCTGTTTCTCTCTGATTCAAATTTCTTTGTATTAAAAGATGTGTTTGGTTTTAAAATTGATTTTTCCTTTCCTGAATTAAATATGGATCTTAAAACTTCAGACTCAATGTTTGTTGCTATACTGTCTAAAGTGTATTGATTTCCTGTTTTTATATTATAAATAACTTTTCCATATTTATTATTGTTTTGGTCTATAATTGTATTTGAAGATATTTGAGAATTAAAATAACCATTATTCTTGAAATATGATTTTAAATTATCAATTGAAATATTTGTTTTTACAGAATCAATAATTTCCATTTTTTCTCCATTCTTTTTTTTCCAAATATTAAAATTCTTGAAATAACTGTTCAGTTGTATAACTTGTTTTTTTGAAAGTATTGAATTAAGTCTTTTATTTCTATTAACTCTTTTATTAATCCATTCGTTAAATATTGAATCACTATTTTTTTTTGACGATTGGTATAGTTTTCCAGCTAAAGGATATCCGATTATATAATTGTTTTTTTTTTGAGTTATAAGAGGAGATAGGGAATCAGTTTTAACCTTTGATCCATTTACAAAAATCTCATTTGATCTAAGTATTAAATCATCCTTATTTAGATCTTTAGTTACACTACAACTAATTACAGTAATACAAGTAATTACAAATAATGCTATTTTTGATATAAATTTTTTCACTTTACAATTATAACTCAAAAATACATCATTATTAATGCTTAGCAAAAACGAGATAAAACTGATTAAAAGTTTAAAATATAAAAAACAACGTTATTTAAATAAAATGTTTGTTGTCGAAGGTAAAAAATCGATTTACGAATTTATTAATTCAAAATTTGTTCTTCACAAATTATTTTCAATAGATATTTCAGAGTTTAGTGTAAATAATGTAGTTCGACTTTCTAAATCTGAGCTTGAAAAGATTAGTTTTTTAAGTAATCCCAATGATCATTTAGCAATTTTTAAAATCCCAAATGAAAAACCTGTAAATAAAAACAATTTACTTGTTGGTTTAGAATCAATAAACGATCCTGGCAATCTTGGAACAATAATAAGGACATGTGAATGGTTTGGAGTTGAAGATATAGTTTGTTCTTTAGATTCAGTTGATTGTTATAATCCTAAAGTAGTACAATCCGCAATGGGCTCTTTGTCTCGAGTTAATATTACATACTTAGATTTGGAAAATTTTTTGAATTCCGAGTCATTAAATAGGTTTGGAACATTTATTAATGGAGAATCAGTTTATGAAAATAAAATTAGCACAGATAATGGAATTGTTGTTTTTGGAAACGAAGCTAATGGTATTTCTAGCAATCTAAGATCGTTAATTGATGTTGAGTTAACAATACCTAGATTTAACAATAAAAGTTATCCTGAAAGTTTAAATCTTTCAAACTCATTAGGAATTATTTTATCTGAGTTCTCTAGAAAATCTAATGAAAAGAAAAATTGATAAAAATTGCTCTAGTAGACATTTTATCAATATTACCAGTCCAGGGACTGTTTGGATCTAAATCAGGAACTATTTCGTTTTTTAATGAAAACACACCTCTTATTGATGGAGAAAATTTAAAATATCGTAAGTAAAAGTCAATTCCAAATCCCAGTTCGTAATAAAATGTATTTGTTTTTAATCTAAATACGCCGTTATTATTATCCTCAGGACTATTTTGATTTCCTGAAAGATTAAATGATGTTGATAATCCGCCTAATAAATAAGGTTTTATATTATTATATCTTTTAGCACTATATTTTATAAGTAGAGGAAAATGAATATATGTTGATTTTATTGATCTTAGTGTATCACTATTTTTGGTAAATTTTTCTCTATTGTAAAAAACTATTTCAGATTTATTTGTGTATAAACCAGGCTCAAACCTTAAATTTAGATTTTTACTTAATTTCAAATCTCCAATTAAGCCTACATTAATACCTATTTGATCACCAATAAGAGTTCTTTTTTCTGGATTTATTTTATAATCTAACTTATAATTATAGTTATTAAATCCAATATAATATCCAAAGTGGATTTTTTTTTGATCAAAATTTTGAAGATTTTCTATTTTTAAATTATTTCTCTGCGCGGAGCTATTTATTGTTAGAAAAAAAAGTGATAAAAAAATTAAATATACTCTCATACATTTTCAAATGTAATAAAGAAAATTATGTTTAAGAATGATAATAATTAAAAAAATATACATGATTTTTTAAAATCAAGTATATTTGTAATATAATACAACTATGTATTTATGAAAATTATAATTGCGGGAGCTGGTGAAGTTGGCTTTCATTTAGCAAAGCTACTTTCTTTTGAATCTCATGATATTACCTTAATTGATAATAAAAAATCAAGTTTAAATATTGCGGAAAATAAACTAGACATTAAAACTATTGAAGGCAATTCTGCTTCAATTTCGGTTTTAAAGAATGCTGACGTTGAGAATTCTGATTTAGTAGTTTCTTTAACTACATCTGAAACAACTAATTTCACTACTTGTTTCTTATCCAAACAACTTGGCGCTAAAAGAACTATTGCTAGAATCTCTAATACTGAATTTATTAAGGACTGCAATGAAATTGATTTTGATTTAATCGGCATAGATGAGCTTATTTCACCTGAAAACTTGGCTGCTGCTGAAATTAAATTAATAATTAGCGAATCTGCCTTTACAAATAGTCATGATTTTGACGATGGTATATTAAAAATGATGGCGGTTAGACTAGAAAAAAACGCACCTTTTGTTGGTAAGACTGTCATGGAAGCTGCATCAGTCTTCCCAGGTGTTCATTTTATGCCAATTGCTCTTAAAAGAGAGGATAGTGATTCTACTATAATACCCAGAGGAAATACTATTTTTTGTGAATGTGATCATGTTTATTTTATAACTAATAAAAAAGGTCTTAAAGAACTTTATAATTTAATGGGTACTGAGAAGCAAAAGGTTAAAAATGTAATGATACTTGGCGCAGGAAGAGTTGGTTCAAAGCTATCCAAGGACTTGAGTTTAGAGGGTTTAAACATTAAGCTAATTGAAATCAATGAGCAAAAAGCAAATGATATCGCTGAAGAACTACCTAATCTTATGGTTTTAAACGTGGATGGCAGAAATTTAGATCTTCTTGTTGAAGAAAATTTAGAAAGTATGGATGCTTTTATTGCAACTAGTGGGGATTCTGAAACAAACATAATGTCATGTATGATGGCTAAGTCAAAAAAAGTAAAAAAAACTATTGCCTTAGTTGAAAATATGGATTATTTCAATCTTTCTCAGTCAATCGGAATAGATAGTTTAATTAATAAAAAATTACTTGCAGCAAATGATATTTTTAAGTTTGTTCGAAACGGAGATATAGTTGAACTTGCTATGTTGAACGATATGGATGCTGAAATTGTTGAATTTATAGTTAATGAAAACTCTAAGGTTCTTGATAAAAAAATCATGGATCTAGATTTTCCATTAGCTGGGATTATTGGTGGAGTTATAAGAAATAACGAAGGAATTATAGCTCTAGGAGATTTTGAAATTAAATTGGGCGACAGAGTTCTAGTTTGTTCTAAACCCGAAAGTATTAAAAAAGTAGAAAGTTTGTTTTTATAAATAGATAATGTCTAAACTGAATAGAAAATTAATTTTTCACATTTTAGGATTACTGTTAATGTTCAATGGTTTTGCAATGCTTATTTCTGCATTCGTAAGTTATTTAACTAATGATGGTGTTTTAAATGAAATGACAATAGTATCATTATTAGTTATTTTTTTTGGTTGGTTATTTATGATTGTATCAAAAAAAAATGAAAGAAAAATAAATAAAAGAGACGCTTATTTTGTAGTTGTTTTGGGCTGGCTTGTAATGATCTTTTCAGGAATGCTTCCTTATGTTGTGACTGATTCAATTTCTTCATTTTCAAACATCTTTTTTGAAACAATGTCTGGATATACCACAACTGGTTCAACAATAATTAATGATATAGACGCTTTGCCCAAAAGCATAATTTTTTGGAGGAGTATGACTCACTGGTTAGGAGGTATGGGTATTATTGTTCTTGCTATTGCTATTTTACCTTTGTTAGGAATAGGTGGAATGCAGCTTTTTACAGCTGAAGCGCCTGGGCTTACTGGCGATAAGATTCATCCTAGAATTAGTGATACTGCAAAAAGACTATGGTTGATTTATGTTGGTTTAACTTTTTTAGAAACAATATTATTAACTTTTGCTGGAATGAGTTTTTTTGATGCAATAAATAATTCAATGAGTAATATCGCTTCTGGTGGTTTTTCATCAAAAAACGAGAGTATTGGATTTTGGAATGACAATCCTTTGATACAGTATATTGTAATTTTCTTTATGTTTTTGGCTGGAACAAATTTTATTTTAATTTATTTTGGATTAACTGGAAAATTTAAAAAAATATTTCAAGACACTGAATTTAAATGGTATGTTTCATTTATATGCGCATTTGTTTTTATTTCTACTTTAATTTTATTTTTTCAAGTCAATTTATCTTCAACTGAAGTTTATCACCCTGAAGTTTTAGGAAAATTTGAGAGTAGTTTTAGACATTCTTTGTTTCAAGTTGTTGCAATTGTAACTACTACAGGTTTTGTTACTGGTGATTTTATTTCATGGACACCTTTTTTAACAATGTTGTTTTTTGGTATAATGTTTCTGGGAGGATCTTCTGGTTCTACATCCGGGGGGGTAAAAGTGTTACGTCATTTGATATTAATAAAAAATGGATTTTTAGAATTCAAAAGATCTCTGCATCCAAATGCAATTTTTCCATTGAGACATAATAATCATGTTGTAGAAAAACCAATAATAATTCATGTTCTTGCCTTCTTTATTTTATACTTAATATTATTTATAATTGGAGCAGGAGTTTTAAGTGCATTAGGTCTTGATTTTGTTTCAGCTATTGGTGGAGCTGCATCTTCCTTAGGGAATGTAGGGCCTGCGTTAGGAACATTAGGTCCAATTAGCAATTTTGACAGCTTACCTGAAATTGGTAAATATTGGTGTGCTTTTTTAATGTTAGTAGGTAGATTAGAACTATTTACTGTATTGATATTTTTTACTCCATATTTTTGGAAAAGCTAATCCGTCAATAAAGCTTTTTTGATTCTATTTACAGCATTTATAATGTTTTCGTTTGAGGCAGCATAAGATATTCTAATATTATTTGGAGATCCAAATGCCTCACCTGTTACTGTTGCTACGTGAGCTTCTTCAAGTAAGTATATAGCAAAGTCAGATGCATTATTTATTTTTTTGTCCTTAATAGTTGTTCCAAAAAATGATGAAATATCGGGAAAAACATAAAATGCACCTTTAGGTTCATTTAATTTAAATCCTTTAATATCTTTAAGTAGATTGATTATCAATTCTCTTCTTAATTTAAACTCATCTACCATGTACTTAATTTTATTCACGGGTGATTCAAGAGCAGATATACAAGCGCGTTGAGCTATACAGTTTGTTCCACTTGTAATTTGTCCTTGCATTTTAGTACAGGCTTTTGCTATCCAATTAGGAGCGCCAATGTAGCCAATTCTCCATCCTGTCATAGCAAAAGCTTTTGCTAGTCCGTTTACTGTAATTGTTCTTTTAAACATTGATGGTATTTTTGCAAAACTAAAATGTGGAATACCATAATTTATATGTTCATAAATTTCATCAGAAAGAATGAATATTCCAGGATATTTATCTAAAACTTTAGCAAGAGCTTTATACTCCAGTTCTGTATATACTGAACCACTCGGATTATTTGGTGAATTTATTATTACCAATTTAGTTTTTTTAGTAATTGCATTTTCTAGCTGCGAAGGAGTAATTTTAAAATCATTAGAAATATCTGATCTGATTTCAATTGGATTTCCTTCCGCTAGTGTAACAATTGCGGAATAACTTACCCAATATGGGGCTACAAGTAACACATCATCACCAGGGTTTACTAATACTTGAACAGTGTTTGCTATTGATTGTTTAGCTCCCGTTGAAACAACAATTTGATCGAGTTGATAATCTAAGTCATTATCTCTTTTAAATTTTTTACAAATTGACTTTTTTAAATCAACGTATCCGTCAACTGGACTATATGAATTATAATTTTCTTCAATTGCTTTAATAGCAGCATCTTTTATAAAATCAGGTGTGTTAAAATCAGGTTCACCAAGACTTAGTCCAATAATATCAATACCATTTTCTTTTAATTCTCTTGCTTTTGCAGCCATTGCAAGTGTTGCTGAAACAGGTAAATTATTAATTCTTTTAGAAAGTTTATTAGTCATTTTGAATTTAAATTAAGCGTTTTGAGGTTTTAAGCCCATAGTTTTAAGAAATCGAAAATGTGCTCTTATTGCATCAAAAAAAGTATTAAATTCATTATAAGGAAGATTAAATTCAATTGAGGTTTTTTTAACAATTTTAGCAATTTGATCATAATGTACGTGTGAAATATTTGGAAAAATATGATGCTCTACCTGGTGATTTAAACCACCAGTAAACCAATTAACCAATTTATTATTTGCTGCAAAATTAACAGTTGTATTTAGTTGATGAATTGCCCAGCTATTTTTTATGTTTCCATTCAAATCAGGAAGTGGCATTTCAGCTTCATCCATAATATGAGCTAATTGAAACACTAAACTCAATATTAGACCTGCAGTGTAATGCATTACAATAAATGATATTAAAACTTTCCACCATAACACATTAAAAACTAAAATTGGAATAAATATCCAGAACAAAAAATATAATACTTTAGATACAATTAATTTAGTCCAGTTTACAAATGGATTTGGGAATCTTCCATGTGATAATTTTTTTTTCATATACCTTTTCATTTGAAAAAAATCTGTGGTAATTGACCAATTTAATGTCAATAAACCATAAAGTAAAACAGAATAATAATGTTGAAATTTATGAAACCATCTCCATTTAGAGTGTTTTGAAAATCTTATAATTCGTCCTGCTTCTAAATCTTCATCATGACCATGAATATTTGTGTAAGTATGATGTAAAACATTATGTTGGACTTGCCAGTTATATCTATTTCCAGCTAACAAATAAATGCTTCCACCCATTAATCTGTTTATCCATTTTTTATTGGAAAAAGAACCATGATTACCATCATGCATTACGTTCATTCCAATACCCGCTAAGCCAATACCCATTACTATTGATAATAGAACTTGAATCCAACTTGGGATTGAAATTAAAGAAATTAGAATGTAAGGAGTTAAAAGGAGGCTAAACATTGTAATTGTTTTGACCCAAATTTTCCAGTTACCATTTTTTGAAATATTTTTTTCTTTAAAATATTTATTAACCCTTTTATTTAAAGTTTTAAAAAACTCTTTAGAATCATTTCTAGAGAATTTTATTGCATTTATTTTTTTTATCATGATTAAATAAAGTATACTAATAAAGATATTTATTTTGCTAAAAATATTGATGTAATTTTGAATAAATTAATAAAAGTTTTGAACATCATTAAATCTAATTTTTCAGACCTTACGAATTCTCAAATTAAACAGTTTAATAGTCTAACTAAACTTTACAAAGACTGGAATAGTAAAATAAATGTAATTTCTAGAAAAGATATTTCAGAGTTAAATATAAGGCACGTTTTACATTCTTTAAGTATATCTAAAGTCATAAAGTTTTTACCTAAAACAAAAATTCTTGATGTTGGTACTGGAGGAGGATTTCCTGGAATACCTTTAGCAATTATGTTTCCAGAAGTTTCATTTCATCTTACTGATTCAATTGGAAAGAAAATCAAAGTAGTTCAAGCTATTGCTAATGATCTTGGTCTGAAAAATGTTATTGCCGATCAAATCAGATCAGAAAATGTAAATCAACAGTATGATTTTATTATTAGTAGAGCTGTAACTAACATGTCAAGTTTTGTTAAAATAGTTGATGGTAAATTTTTAACTAAAAACAAGCACCAATTAAAAAATGGAATTTTTTATTTAAAAGGTGGTGACTTAACAAAAGAGTTAGAGAGTTTTGAAACTGCCAGAATCTATAAAATCAATAGTTATTTCAGTAATACTTTTTTTGAAACCAAGAAAATAGTTTACTTACCTATGCCATATACGGATAAGGGTAATCAGTAGGTGGATTAAAATTTTCTTTAATTAATCTAGGAGAAACCCATCTTAAAAGATTTAATTTTGAACCAGCTTTGTCGTTTGTGCCTGAGGCTCTTGATCCGCCAAAAGGCTGTTGTCCAACAACAGCTCCTGATGGTTTGTCATTAATGTAAAAATTACCTGCACTATATCTCAGAGTTTTTAATGCGTGATCTATTGTATCTCTGTCATTTGAAATAAAGGCTCCAGTAAGAGCGTACATCGACGTCTTATCTACTAAAGAAAGGGTGTCTTTCCAATTATTGTCTTCGTAAATATAAATTGTTACAACAGGCCCAAATATTTCTTTTTCCATAGTAATGAAATTTGGATTTGTTGTTAAAATTATTGTTGGAGAAACAAAATATCCTTTAGACTTATCATAATTTCCACCAATAATAATTTCAGCTTCATTAGATTTCTTAGCTGTTTCGATATAATGAACTATCTTATCAAAAGAATTTTCGTGAATGACTGCAGTCATAAAATGTTTAAAATCTATTGGAGATCCCATAGTAATTGTGCTGATTTGTTGTTCTAAATTTTGAATAATTTCTTCTGATTTAGATTTAGGAATATAAACTCTTGATGCAGCTGAACATTTTTGACCTTGATATTCGAAACCTCCTCTAACAATTGCTGTTGAAACTATTTTTGAATCGGCAGATGGATGTGAAAAAATAAAATCCTTTCCACCCGTTTCACCAACAATTCTAGGGTAGTCTCTGTAAATGTTAATATTAGACCCAACTTTGGACCAAAGAGATTTAAATACATCAGTTGATCCAGTAAAATGAATTCCTGAAAGATTAGTGTTTTTTAATGCTATATCAGTAATCATTACAGGATCTCCGGTTACAAGATTTATTACGCCTTTAGGAAGACCGGCTTCATTAAATACATCCATAATTACTTTTGCACTATACACTTGATGATCACTAGGTTTCCATAAAACAACATTTCCCATTAGAGCAGCGCTTGCACATAGATTTCCTCCAATAGCTGTAAAGTTAAACGGAGTTATAGCGTAAACGAATCCCTCTAAAGGTCTGTATTCTAGTTTGTTTGAAACTTCACCAACTGTAATAGGCTGTTCTTGATAAATTTCGTTCATGTAAACTATGTTAAGTTTAAGAAAATCTACAAGTTCACATGCAGCATCTATTTCAGCTTGAAATATAGTTTTTGATTGACCAATCATAGTAGCAGCATTTATTTTTGCTCTGTAAGGCCCAGCTATTAGCTCTGCAGCTTTTAAAAATATTGATGCTCTTTCTTGCCATGATGTTTCTGTCCATTTATTTTTAACACTCAATGAATTATTTATGGCATCGTGAACATGTTGTTCATTACAAACAGAAAAATTTCCAACTATTTTTCTGTGATCGTGAGGTGGTTTTATATTTTTTCTTTCATCAGTATAAATCTCATCTTCACCAATGTATAATGGGATTTTTATATTTTGACTATACATTGAATTATAAGTATTTTGAACTTCAATTCTTTCGTCTGAATTTTTTAAGTAATCTTTAATATCTTCGTTTTTTAACTGTGGAACTTTAAACATAGAAATTTATTTATATTAAATTATTAATTAAGTGCTTGCGGAGAGTTTAATTTAAAAGTTGGAATATACGCTCTAAATTTTTTACCAGTATTTATATCTATCATATTGTAAAATCCTCTCATTGCACCAACAGTGGATGTTATTAAACACCCTGATGAATAAATGTGGGAATCTCCCGGCTTAATAATTGGTTTTTCTCCAACCACACCTTCACCATCTATAATGATATCACTATTTAAGGAATCAAAAATTCTCCAATGTCTAGATTTAAGTTGGACAGAATTTTTGCTTTGATTTATTATTGAAATTGTATAGTTAAAAGAGTAATTCAAAATGTAATTTTTGAAATATGATCCATCAAACAAAACTTTGACAGAAATTTTAATTCCTCTTGTAACGTGGTTAATCATCGAGCTAAGTTATATATTTAAATTAAGAATTTAATTAGCTTTTTTAATTTTTAATGTTAACACTAGATGTCTCGCTAATTGAAATTAGTTTGTAATATTTTTCCGTTAATTTTTTGTGGTATAATAATGCAATGTAGATATTTTGTGTTTCCCAAAAATTTCCAGAATATTTTTTTATTCTTCCATCTGTTTCTAATGATAAATATTTGTAATTGTAAAAGCCTTGTTTAAATTTAAATTCCCCTTTATATATGTTGTTATTTAATTTAAGTTCGTACTTATTTGTTATTTTATAATCATTAAACTCTCCAATTATAAAAACTCTATTTTTTTTATCTATTCTGTCTGGTTTAAAACTAAATTTTACTAAACTATAATCGTTTTCAATTTCTGGATTATTAAAATTTTTATTGATTACAAATGATCCATTAACATCAGGGTTGTATTGATAAAAACTATCAGTTCTGTCAATGTCAGTTCTTAAATATATTTCATAAAAATCATTAAGTTCGGTTTTGTAAACCTTGACATTAGTTGAGTTTATTTTTGAACTATCAAAATTTAAAAATTCATTTCCTCCCTTAAATGAGATGTCTCTATAAATTAGAGTATTGTTTAAAAAATAATCAGGTTTTTCAATTACTCTAAAATTATTCAAATTGTTATTTTTAACGACAACTAATTTCAAATCGGATGAATTACCATTGAATTTATTACAATTATCACAACGCACAGAAATGTCAATATTTTGATGACTATCAATTTTTTCCAGATCTGAAGATTTTTTAATTTTAATATTTGTTGAAATCATTTTATTTAAAACGGAAAATTTTTTTTCGAATAAAAAATCTCCATTCTCGCTATGAATACTAATTGAATAATTTCCAGAAATCTTTAATTTGAGATCTTTATTAGGAATAGAAATTTGATAATTTGTATAATCGATAAGTGTATTGTAAGAGTTATCAAATGATTCAATCAAATTATCATCATATCCATCAATATATTCTGATTTTAATATTTTTGAAGGTTTCCATTCAAAATCATAATGATTTATTTTATAATAAAAACTTGACTTTTTAGTGTTCAGATCATCAAATGAAAAAAATATTTTATCACTTAAATTAAAAACCGGATAATCTTGATTTGATCCTTTAATTTTCACACTAAATATGTTTTCAGGTAATTTATGAAATTGACTATAATTTTTTGAGAATATCAACAAAAAAAGCAATATTATAATGGAAGATTTATTCATTTCCTATATGTTTTTTTAAAGTTATATTTTTTTATGTATTTAAATTCTTAATATAATATTATTTAGAATGAATATAAATAAAAAATTTAACTTAAATCAACTTTTAGAAATAGCTTTTAATTAATAAATTTGCGCTCTATTTTATAGCAAATAATTATGTCAAATGACATCCGAATTAAGAATGGTTTATCCATCAATTTAAAAGGAGCACCTGAAAACATTGTAAAAAAAGCTTCTTTTCCAAAATCTGTTTCAATTAATCCGTCAAATTTTCATCTTATAACACCTAAAATGGCAGTTAAAGTTGGTGATAAAGTTAAAATGGGTGATGTTGTTTTTTATTCAAAAAAGAATCCTGAAATTAAATTTTGTTCACCTGTTTCTGGAACTATTTCCGATATAATTAGAGGTGCCAAAAGAAAGATTTTAGAAATTCTTATTCATAGTGATGATAATCAAAATATCAAAAAACATAAAATTTCAAAAATAGATTCATGTTCAAGAAACGATGTATTAGATCTTTTGTTAAATTCCGGTTGTTGGCCATTCATTAAGCAAAGACCTTATGATATTATAGCAAATCCAAACGACACGCCTAAATCTATTTTTATTTCAGCCGTTAGTTCTGCACCTATTGCAGCAGACATTGAAATTATTTTAAATGATCAAAAAGAAGAATTTAAAGCAGGTTTAAATGTTTTAAATAAATTAACCGATGGGGATTTAAATGTTTGTATTGAAAAAAATCATAATTCATTTATTCTAGAAATAGATAATATTTCCGTTCATAATGTTACAGGATTACATCCTGCTGGAAATGTTGGTGTCCAAATTCATCACATTGACCCTGTTAATAGTGGTGAAAAAGTTTGGATACTCGGAGCTGAAGATGTAGCAATAATTGGTAAATTATTCTTAACTGGAATTTATGAACCAACAAGAACAATAGCTGTTTCTGGTCCCCCGGTAAAGTATCCTCAATATTATAAAACAATTGTTGGTTCTAAACTATCAAACATTATAAGTGACGCTGGTATTAGTTCTGAAGATAATTTAAGGTTTATTAATGGAGACGTTCTGACAGGATACTCTGTAGATAAAGATAGTTATCTGGGATTTTATAATAATACTCTATCTGTTTTAAGAGAAGGTAACCATTACAGAATGTTTGGATGGATACCTTTTGTAAATAATAAAGTCCCAAGTATATATAAAACGTCCTTTTCATGGTTGTTTCCAAATAAAAAATACGATCTAGACACCAATTTAAATGGCGAGGAAAGGGCTTTTGTGGTTACTGGCGAAATGGAAAATGTTTTCCCAATGGATATTTTTCCAATGCAATTATTGAAAGAATGTATGTCCGGCAACATAGAAAAAATGGAAAACCTAGGGATTTATGAAGTTGCTCCAGAAGATTTTGCATTAATTGATTATTCTTCTTCCTCTAAAATTGAAGCTCAAAAAATAATAAGAGAGGGATTAGATTTAATGGTTTTAGAAGTTGGATAAAAAAATAGTTATAAATGAATATTAGAAAAATTTTAGATACTGTCAAAAAACCTTTCTCTAAAGGTGAAAAATTTGAAAAGTATGCACCCGCTGTAAATGCTTTTGATACTTTTTTATTTGTTCCTAATCACACTACAAATCACGGAGCGCATATTAGAGATGCTGTTGATTTAAAAAGAACAATGATTACAGTTATTATAGCTCTTTTACCTGCTTTATTATATGGAATTTATAATACAGGATTTCAGTATTACTCTCAACTAGGTTCTTCATTTACAACACTAGATGCAATTATACATGGATCTCTTAAAATAGTTCCTATGATTGCTGTTTCTTACATTGTTGGACTTGCGATTGAATTTGCATTCGCAATATTTAGAGGACATGAGGTTAATGAGGGCTATTTGGTAACAGGTCTTTTAATACCTATGATTATGCCAGTCGATATCCCTTTGTGGATGGTTGGACTTTCTGTTGCATTTGCTGTTTTAATCGGAAAAGAAGCATTTGGTGGTACAGGTATGAATATTTTAAACCCTGCTCTTACAGCTAGAGCTTTTGCTTTTTTTGCATATCCTACTTATATGTCAGGAAATAAAGTATGGGTTTCTGAAGCTTCAAATGTTGATGGTGTTTCTGGTGAAACTATATTAGGTATGTTAGCTTCTGGTGAAAGTACAATTCCATACGACGTTTCTCAAATGTTTTACGGTGCTATTCCTGGGTCAATTGCCGAGACTTCTACACTTATGGTTTTAATAGGCGCATTTATTTTAATTTTTACTGGAGTTGGAAGTTGGAGGATAATGTTAGGAAGTGTTATTGGTGCTGCTGTGACCGGACTATTATTCAATTTGTGGGGAGCTAATGAATTAATGAATTTTAGCTGGTTCAATCATTTAATAGTTGGTGGGTTTGCTTTTGGTGTGGTATTTATGGCTACTGATCCTGTTTCTGCGGCTCAAACAACGAAAGGTAAATGGATATATGGTGTTCTGGTAGGGTTATTTTGTATTTTAATACGAGTTTTTAATCCAGCTTATCCTGAAGGAGTTATGTTAGCAATTTTACTTATGAATGTGTTTGCTCCAACAATTGATCACTATGTTATTGAATCTAACATCAAAAAAAGATTAAACAGAAAATTAAAATCTAATTTAAACGTAGCTTAATATGAACAGAGACTCAAACGTTTACACTTTTACATTTGCTACTTTAATGGTTTTTGTTGTAGCATCAGTATTAGCATACACTTCTTTTTCTTTAAAAGATTTGCAAAATGAAAATGTAAGAAAAGAAAAAATGCAAAATATTCTTTCAACTGTTGGAATTCAAACAGATAGGGAAGGAGCTGAAAAACTATTTAATCAATATATTAAAGAGCAGTTAGCTGTTCAAAGTGATGGTTCAATAGATAGTTCAGTAAATGTTTTTAAAGATGTTAAACTTGCTCTAGAATTAAAAAAATCGCCTGATACACAAGATTTTCCATTATATGTAGCCGAAATTGATTCTGAGAAATTTTACATAATTCCAATTAGAGGTAATGGTCTTTGGAATGCGATTTTTGGATATATTTCTTTAAAAGAAGATTTAAACACTATTAAAGGAGTAGTTTTTGATCATGTTGGAGAAACTGCAGGACTAGGTGCTGAAATCACTCAAGACTGGTTTATAGAAAGATTTATTGATGAAAAACTATTTGATGCTAACAGTAACCTTATGGGGATAACTGTTTCAAAAACTAATAATGATCCTTCAAACCTTGATAAAACTGACCATGAAGTTGATGCAATTTCTGGAGCTACAATCACAGGCGACGGGGTTACTGATATGATAAAGGAAAGAATAACACATTATGTACCTTATTTTGAGTTTATAAAATCAACTAATAGTATTGCTGTAGTGTCAAATAATAACTTAAATCTTAACTAATATGTCTAAAAATAAAGTTTTACTAACTGATCCTTTAGATGATAATAATCCAATTACTGTACAAGTTCTTGGAATATGTTCCGCTCTTGCAATTACAGTTCAACTTAAAGCAGCTATTGTAATGAGTTTGTCAGTGATTGCAGTAATGGCAGCTAGTAATGTCACTATTTCAATTTTAAGAGATTTAATTCCAAATAGAATAAGAATAATAGTTCAACTCGTAGTAGTAGCTTCTATGGTTGTATTGGTTGATCAAGTTTTAAGGGCCTATGCATATGATGTTAGTAAAGAATTATCAATTTTTATTGGACTTATTATTACTAATTGTATAGTAATGGGAAGATTAGAAGCTTTTGCACTTGGTAATGGAGTTTGGAGATCGTTTTTGGATGGAGTAGGAAATGCATTTGGATATGCATGGATTTTGATATTGGTTGCTTTTTTTAGAGAACTTTTAGGATCTGGTAAACTATTAGGTATCCAAGCTATCCCTGATTTCATTTATGAAATGGGTTATGTAGATAATGGTCTGATGTTATTATCACCAATGGCATTGATTACTGTTGGTCTAATTATTTGGGTACAAAGATCAAGAAACAGAAAACTTATTGAACAAGGATAAAAAACAATACAATGGATTACGCAAATTTATTTATTAAAAGTATTTTCATAGAAAACATGGTTTTTGCATATTTCTTAGGAATGTGTTCTTATTTAGCTGTTTCTAAAACTGTTAAAACATCTATTGGAATGGGTTTTGCAGTTATTTTTGTATTAACTATTACTGTTCCTTTGAACTTTTTAATTGATCAATATCTCTTACAAGCAGGGGCACTAAAATGGATAGGTCCAGAATATGCAGAACTTGATTTAAGTTTTTTAAGTTTTATCATGTTCATAGCAGTTATAGCTTCTATGGTTCAATTAGTTGAAATGATTGTTGAAAAATTCTCACCAGCTTTATATGGAGCTCTTGGAATATTTTTACCATTAATTGCTGTGAATTGTGCTATTCTTGGAGGATCGCTTTTTATGCAGATTAAAGATTTTTCAGGAATTACAGAATCAGCTATATACGGATTTGGATCAGGAGTAGGTTGGCTTTTAGCTATTGTTGCAATTGCTGCCATACGTGAAAAAATAGCATACTCTAACGTTCCAGCTCCTCTGAAAGGATTAGGAATAACATTTATTATAACTGGACTAATGGCAATTGGTTTTATGAGCTTTATGGGAATTAAACTTTAATTATTTTTATGACAATTTCAACTTATATTTTATTTAGTATTATAATTTTTTTAGGAATTATTTTTCTTTTAGTAGGGATGTTACTTGGGGTTAAGGCTAAATTAGTCCCTTCAGGTCCTGTCAGGTTATTAGTTAATGGCGAAAATGAAGTTGAGGTAAACTCAGGAGATACTCTTCTTTCAACTTTAAGTAATAATAAAATATTCTTACCATCAGCTTGTGGAGGAGGTGGTACTTGTGTGCAATGTAAGTGTGTTATTAGTGAGGGTGGTGGTGAAATATTACCAACTGAAACACCTCATTTTTCTAGAAAAGAAATTGCAGAGGGATGGAGATTAGGATGTCAAGTTAAGGTTAAACAAGATATGGTTATTCAAGTTCCTGAGGAAGTTTTTGGAATAAAAAAGTGGGAGGGAACAGTTGTTAGAAATTGGAATGTTGCCTCGTTCATTAAAGAGTTTGTTGTCGAAATTCCTGAAGATATGGGTTATAAAGCAGGTGGTTACATTCAAATCGAAATTCCAGAATGCGATGTAGATTTTAAAGACATGAATATTGAGTCCCATCCTGAGGAACATCCAGGAGATCCAAATAAATTTCAATTAGAATGGGATAAGTTTAAGCTTTGGGATTTAAAAATGAAAAATACTGAATCAGTCGAACGTGCTTATTCAATGGCTTCTTACCCAGCAGAAGGTAAAGAAATAATGTTAAATGTAAGGATTGCTACTCCGCCGTGGGATAGAGCGGCAAATAATTGGATGGATGTAAATCCAGGTGTTGCTTCCTCTTATATATTTTCTAAAAAACCTGGTGATAAAGTAATTATTTCTGGCCCTTTTGGAGAATTTTTTATAAATGATTCTGAAGCTGAAATGCTGTACGTAGGTGGTGGTGCAGGAATGGCCCCAATGAGATCACATTTATATCATTTGTTTAGAACACTCAAAACAGGAAGAAAGGTCAGTTTTTGGTACGGAGGAAGATCTAAAAGAGAACTTTTTTATGTTGATCATTTTAAGGCCCTTGAAAAAGACTTTCCTAATTTTAAATTTTATTTAGCCCTTTCTGAACCAACAGATGAAGACGATTGGAAAGTTAAAGATGGTTTAGATGGAAAGGGTGATGGATTTACAGGATTTGTTCATCAAACGGTCATAGATAATTATTTGAATCATCACGAAAACCCTGAAGATATTGAAGTGTATTTTTGTGGGCCACCTTTAATGAACCAAGCTATAGAAAAAATGGCTGACGATTTTGGAGTACCGCCGGAAAATGTCAGATTTGACGACTTTGGAGGATAATTTATTACCAGTCCCATTAGGTAAAGATGAGCTTCATAGATTAGCAATGAATATCATCGGCAAAGATCTTGAGAAAGATAATTATGAATTTTTATCAATTAATAGTTCTTTAGAAAAAAATCCTCAGTTCGTTTGTACCAAAAACAAACAACTATACTTCATAATAGTTAAAGTGATTTTGTATCCTAAAAACCCTAAAACATTTGAGATTAAAAATCTTAATAAAATTTTAGATCACTGTACTAAATTTGATGCAAAATTATTGTGTGCAAAAGTAGGACTAGCAAATTCTGATGATTATGAATTACCTTTGTTTAAGAATTCAAGCTATATTGTAAATTATGATGGTATCGAGGAAATTAATTAGTTCTTTATTCTTTATTTGTTTCTTAATTAGTTGTACAAAGTCATATAATACCTACTCTTATTCAGGTTATGCATTAGGTACTAAGTTTACTATTATATATAATTCAGCAAAGCCCTTAAAGAATTTAGAATCTATGGCCGATTCTATTTTTTTTAATTTAAATAAATCACTTTCAACTTATATTCCTAGTTCTGATATATCTAAAATTAATAATGGATATGATTTAATTGAAGTAGATGATAATTTTGTTAATGTATTTAAAAAGTCAAAATCAATTTGGAAGCATACTATGGGTTATTTTGACCCAACTGCAGGTATTCTTGCTAATGCTTACGGATTGGGACCCAATACAGTTCCTAAATACTCTGTGAATGTGGACAGTATTATGAATTTTATAGGTTTTGAAAAAGTATTACTAAATAATAGATCAGTTAAACTAAATAAAGGAATGTATCTTGATTTTAATGCCATTGCTAAAGGTTATTGTGTTGATTTATTATCTAATGCTTTAAAGAAAAATAATATTACAAATCATTTAATTGAAATTGGAGGTGAAATGTATGCTAGCGGAATCAATAATATAACCAATACTAGATGGAAAGTTGGAATTTCAGATCCATTAAAACCCGATGATACTAAGCAAAAAATCTTTTTAAAAAATATCGCACTCGCTAGCTCAGGAAATTACAGAAAATTTTTGATTGATCCAGAAACAGGTGTTAAAATTGTACATACCATCAATCCTAATAATGGCAGTGCAAATCAAACAAATATTCTAGCATCCTCTGTAATTGCAGAAAATTGTATGACTGCTGATGCCTATGCAACAGCATTTATGGCTATGCCTCTTGATAAATCCATAAGTTTAATTAATGATGATAAGTCCTTAGATGGAATGATTATTTATTTCGATTCAAATAATGAAATTCAAACCTATTACAGTTCTGGTTTTAAAAAATTAATTTTTGATTAATTTTTTACACAAAGGAATAATCTCATTTTCAATTATTCCAAATTTCTTTATATCCTTTTTATTATAATTTGATGCATATTTGACCTGCTCTAACTCAAACCCAACTTTTTTGAGTCTTTCAAAATAGTCCATGCCATATAATCTTACGTGGTCATATTGTCCAAACTTTTCAATTCTTTCTTTTTTGTCTGTGATTGAATTATCCTCCAATGTATTTTTTGAATTTTGATTTAATGGGACTTGAAGAATTGCAGTACCACCAATATTTAAAACTCTATATATTTCACTCATAGCCTTATGATCATCTTCAATATGTTCAAGAACATGATTACACAATAAAAAATCAAAGGAATTGTCCTTAAATGGCATATTACAAATGTCCCCTTTTATTGAAGCAAGTGGAGAATTTAAATCAAATGTTGTATAATCTATATTTTTCTGTTTTTTAAAAATATTATAGAAAGACTGTTCAGGTGCTATGTGTAATACTTTTATTTCTTCTTTAAAAAAGATAGTTTCGTTTTTTAAAAATAACCATAATAATCTATGTCTTTCAAGAGATAAAGTTCCAGGACTCAGTGCATTTTCTCTTTGTCTAACATAACCATAAGGGAGAAATTTTCTATACGATTTACCATTTATTGGGTCAATAAACTTTGTTCCTCTAAAATAAATATCTAAAATTGGGCTAAAAAAGTTACTCCACCATATCAAATAAGGTCTTGGGACGGTGTTTATTAAAAATTTAACTAATTGTTTCAATCTATTTATTTAAAAGGCACTTCTTCATCACTTTTAATTCCTAATGCCTGATAAACATAATCAAAGGTTGATAAAAGTTTTGGTTTTCCATCAATAATAGCAATATTATGTTCGAAATGAGCACTTGGTTTTTTATCTCTAGTCAGAATAGTCCAGCCATCGTTTAATTGATTTATTTTCGATGTACCAAGATTAATCATAGGTTCAATGGCTACTACCATTCCTTCCTGAAACTTTTTACCAGATCCTCTTTTACCATAATTAGGCATTTCAGGTTTCTCGTGCATTTCTTTTCCAAGACCATGACCAACCAACTCTCTAACTACTCCATATCCCCTAGATTCATTATAGTTTTGAATGGCATAACCAACATCCCCAACTCTGTTCCCAGCTTTAAATTGTTCAATTCCTACATAAAGAGATTCTTTAGTGGTTTGTAATAATCTTTCAACTTCCGAATCAATTTCTCCAACTCCAAAAGTATATGCGTGATCTCCGTAGTATCCGTTTTTTAAGACACCACAATCAATTGAAAGGATATCCCCTTCATAAACTATATCACTATTAGGAATTCCATGAACAACTTGAGAATTTGGACTTATGCAAAGCGTATTAGGAAAATCATATAAACCTAAAAACCCAGGCTCAGCTTTGTGATCTCTGATAAATGTCTCAGCTAAATTATCAAGAAATAAAGTATTTATTCCAGGTTTGATTTCTTTGGCAAGCATACCAAGGGTTTTAGACACTAACTGAGCACTTTCTTGGATTAACTCAATTTCTTCAAGACTTTTAATTAAACTCATTTTAAAAATCGTATGGATTTTGATAATTGTTTGTAGTTAAAATTTCTAATATATCTTTTTCAATTGTTTCTAATGGAAATTCAACTATTCTATTTATTTCTTTACCGTCTTTTTTAAATATAAAAGTTGGTACGTTTATTAAGTTTTGATTAAATTCAAGACTGTCAGGAGTAGTTTTTTCTAATGTCATTCCAATTAATTCAATTGATTCCTCACTAAAGTTAAGTTTGTCAATTAATTTATAAAAAACTGGAATTTCTTTTCTGCTATCAGAACACCACGTACCCATAAAGACAGTTATTTCTATATCCTTAAATAATGGTTTTAGTTTATTTAAGGTTTCTTGATCAAGATTGTAATCTGAATAATTTTGATTAAACCATTCTGAATGTGGATTGTTTGAAAGTTCTTTCCTATCAAATAATCCAATTATGTCAGTGTATTCTTCAGATTCCGAATTTTCTATAATTTTTGAATCATTAAAAGTAATCAGATCTTGAAAAATCCAAAAAATCGGGGATACAATAATTATAGCGATTATTATTTTTGAATTTTTTTTCATTCTTAAATAATTAAAGATTTACAGGTCATTTTTTTAGGAATTTCTATATTCATGATATCAAGAATTGTTGGAGCAATATCACCAAGAATTCCATTTTTAATTTTTTTAATATCGTCGTCAATTAAAATTAATGGAACCATGTTTGTTGTGTGTGCTGTATTTGGTGAACCGTCTTTATTTACCATTATATCTGAATTTCCATGGTCAGCAATAACTAAAATTGAATAGTCTTTGTCTTTTGCTTTTTCAATTATTCGCTTTGTACAAACATCTACTGTTTCACACGCTTTTATAGCTGAAGACATTATACCTGTATGTCCAACCATGTCTGGGTTAGCAAAATTTAAACAAATAAAATCAACATCTCCTTTTTCAATTTCCGGAATAATAGCTTCAGTTATTTCGTAAGCACTCATTTCAGGTTTTAAGTCATATGTAGCAACTTTAGGAGATTGACAGAGAATTCTTTTTTCACCCTTAAAAGCTTCTTCTCTTCCACCATTGAAAAAAAATGTAACGTGTGGGTATTTTTCAGTTTCTGCAATTCTAATTTGATTTTTTTTATTTTTTGAAAGGGTTTCACCTAAAGTATCATTCAAATTATCTTTTTCATATATTTTTTTAATTCCTTTGAAGGATTCATTATAGTTAGTCATAGTTATAAACTCTAAGTCAAGTTTTGACATTCCATTTTCTAAGAAATCATTTTGAGATAAAACCTCGGTAAGTTGTCTACCTCTATCTGTCCTAAAATTAAAAAATATAACAAAATCACCATTTTCAATAATAGCTTTTGGGTTGTTATTTTTATCAACGGCAACTATTGGTTCAATAAATTCGTCGCTAATATTATTCTCATAAGATTCGTTTATAGATTTTGATATGTTGGAAGTTTTAATACCCTTTCCATTTACCAAAAGATCATAACATTTTTTTGTTCTTTCCCATCTTTTATCTCTATCCATTGCATAATATCTGCCAATTACACTTGCTAAAGTGGCCCCAGTATATTGAGTGTATTTTTCAATTCTTTCAATAAAACCTTTACCTGATTTTGGATCTACGTCTCTTCCATCAGTAAAAGCATGAACAAAAACTTTTTCTAGATTCATCTCACCAGCTAATTTTAAGATAGCTTCCAAGTGATTGATGTGAGAGTGTACTCCACCGTCAGAAACTAACCCAATGAGGTGTAATTTTTTTTTATTTTTTTGAACTTCTTTTAATGGGGTTTTTAAATTCTCTAGTTCTTTAAATTTATTTTGATCGATATCTAAATTTATTTTAGCGAAATCTTGATAGACTATTCTTCCGGCTCCAAGATTCATGTGACCTACCTCACTATTTCCCATTTGACCTTCGGGAAGTCCAACATCAGCTCCATAAGTTATTAGCTTTGAATTAGCATGTTTATCGTATAAGGAATCAATATAAGGTGTTTTTGCCTTGTCAATAGCAGAAACAGATGGTTCTTTAGCGATACCCCAACCGTCTAAAATCATTAAAAGAACTTTCTTATTGTTTGTCAAAGTATAGTGATTAATATTATAATACAAATATAATTATAATCTAAGGATCGTTTATTTTAAATCAGGATTAATATCCATTATAAATTCTGAAATATATTTATCAATAAATTTTTTGTCAAAATATTGATAACCATTTAGATTTTTGTTTTTGAAAAGTTTTTCTAAATCAGAATTAAGCAACAGTTTTAAATATTTTTTTGAGCTTGGTTTGTAACTGTAATGCCATGGTTCGTATTCAAATCCCTTTCTTTTTGGATCGTTGTTGTAGGTAAGGAAAAACCCAAATTTTTCTGAATTATTTGAAAGCCATTTTTTTAAGTCATAAAAAACACCCCCTTTTTCATATTTTTCAGACATTAGAACATTATTTTCATCTGGATATTTACCGTCAATAATGTCTATATCAGTTCCCCAGTGGTGTCGAGACGTTCCTGGAATAGTAGAAAAACGAATAATTTCATTAATAGCATCCATTGGATTTAATGAATATTCATTGGTAAATTTTTTATATTTTTTATTCCAAATAAAATTTTGTCTTTCAAAAGATCTATGAGCTGAAACAATTTTTAAAATAATACCGTCCTTTTTTGCAGCTTCTTTCATTTTTTTGAAAGCAAAAAATGTTTGAGATTCTAGTTTTAAACTGTCTCCAACTAAATCATTATGATTAATTCCGGTAACTAAGTCTAAATTCATAATTTTTTGAGAGTAATTCTTGTTACAAATTAAAAAAAATAGAATACATAATAATTTAATATCCTTTTTCATTTAATTTTTTATATAATAAATAATGTTTTCCAATTCCTTCAATATTAAAACTTTTTTTGGTTTTTGTGAAACCATTTTTTAAATAAAATCCTAATGCTTCTAATCTTGCATTCATCCATATACAGTCAATATTATTTTTAATGCAATGGGAGTCTACTTTTTTAAGTAATAATGAACCAATTTTATTTTTTTGATAATTTTTATACACTGCCATTCCTCTTAGTTGAATATTTTTTAATGATTTAATATCATTAGTATTGTTTTTAATTAGAGAAACTCCTCCTATAATTGATTCATTTTTAATTACAGCAAAATGAATTGTATCTACACTATCGTCTCCATCAAATTTACAGAACTTAAAACCTTTGTTATTTCTTAAGACTTTGTTTCTAAGAGGATATAAATCTGTGCTTTCAACTTTTTTTAAAATAAAACTCATGTAAGTTAAAATTAATAATATATTTAATTGTTATTAATATAATTTAACAATTCATTAATTTTTATATTTGTAATAATGCGGGAGTAGCTCAGTTGGTAGAGCGTCAGCCTTCCAAGCTGAATGTCGCCGGTTCGAACCCGGTCTCCCGCTCAATTTTATTTTTAATGAGATACGTTTTTATATTATTTTTTATTTCAAATTTTGTTTATTCTCAGTCAGATAACAGAACCTGGATTAGAGGAAAAGTATTGTACAAAAATAGTAATGTGATATCTGCTAACGTAGTAAATAATACAAGCAGACAAGCTACAATAACAGATGGTGATGGAGAATTTGAAATGTTAGTTAAGCTAAATGACAGACTTGTTTTTTCCTCTGTTCAATATCAAATCAGATCAGTTGTCATAAATAAAGAGATACTTCAAAAAAGTCGTTTAGTTATAGATGTGAATGAAAAGGTAACTGTATTAGATGAGGTAGTTGTTGGTCCGGAAAATACAGAAAAGTTTTTGGATTTAAAGGAGGAAGAATTTAAAAGAACTTATTACAATTTTGATAAATCATCTAAAATCGAAAACCAAATTTTAAAAGCAGGAACATTTAATAATGGATTAAATTTTATAAATCTTTATAAAATGATAGCTAAATCTACTTCAAAAAGTGGAGAAATAGACAGTCAATTAAGTAATGCTAATTATAAACCAAGTGATTTAATAAGAGAGGTATACGATGACGCTTTTTTTGTATTAAATCTTGGGCTTAAAAAACAAAATATCTCTGAATTTTTATTGTTCTGTGATGATAAATTTCCTTCAAAATTTTTATTTAAAAAAAGCAATGAATTTCAGCTGTTAGATTTTCTAATTAAACAAAGTGATAAATTTAAAAAGGTACTTGAGAGAGGTTAGTTTTATAGTTTGTTTTTTTTTAGGACTAATCTCTTGTTTTTCACAAACTAAACAAAACTTTAAAGTTTTAAAAGGTGAAATTGTAAATGATTCCATAAATATTAGTGGAATTCATATTATAAATAAGACAAGTGGTTCTAAAACAATAACTGATATTAACGGGATCTTTGAAATTGGAATTAAAAAACAAGACACCATTATAATATCTTCAGTTCAAATTAAACCTAGGGTTCTTATAATGGAAGGAGAAATATTGGATCAATCATTTTTAAAAGTTTATGTTGATCAGTTTATAAATCAATTAAATAATGTAGTAGTTAGGTCTCATAACTTATCAGGAAATATACTAGATGATATGGCAAATTCTAACGTAAAGGTTCCAATAAATTTTGATGATGTAGGTATCCCTGGTTTTAAAGGAATTAGAGAAGAAAAAATTGAAAAAATTGTACCCTTTATTGGTTTGCCAGTAATGGCTATTAATATTGAAGCTTTGTATAAAAATCTAAGTGGATATTATAATAGATTAAAAAAAAGAAGAGTATGGGATAAGCAAAACATAACTACATTAGATGTTATAGAGTTTTACGGAGTCAGTTTTTTTTCAAGATCTTATAATCTAACGCAAGATGAGGTGTATGAATTTGTACTTGGAGCTATTGAAAATAGTTCAATCCAAAATGATTTTAAACTTTCAAATCATGGATTAGTTTTAGAAGCATTTGATAAATTTTATAAAAGTAGAAATGAATAAATTTAAGTTGCTTTTAATAATTTTTTGTTTGGGTTTTTCTTCTCATAAATACTACGTGAGTACATCTCTTTTTAATTTTACAGACACTAATTCACTTCAAATTACCATAAGATTGTTCAAAGATGATTTTAAAGATGCTCTCAAAAAAAAATACTCTATAAATCGTGTGTTAACTGATCAGGTACTTATTGACTCTACATTTCATAGCAATATCAATAATTATTTCAATTCTTTTCTTACTGTTTCGTTCGATGGTGTAAAAAATAAATTAAACTTTTTAGGTTTAGAGAACAAAAATGAGATGTTTGTATTTTATTTAGAAATTGAAAAACTTCCTAGTTTTAATGTTATTAGTTTAGACAATAAACTTTTATTTGATCTTTATTCTGAACAACAAAACATTATACATGTAAAAAAGAACGGTATTAAAAAGAGTTTTATATCAAGATTGAATAATTCGATTCTTTCACTTAATATTTAAACAATTTCACTAAATTTAATCTTCAAAAAATAATTATGAATTATAAAAAGATAGTATTGCTTGTTCTTGGATTTTTTGTTTCATTCGTTGGTTTTTCTCAGGATGCAAAAGAAAGAAATCAAGAAAACATCAATGTTAACAAGTTTAGACAGCTTTATCAAGAATTTTCTTCTCCTAATATGTTTAGAACAGCTTCCGGAGCACCGGGTCCAGCATATTACCAGCAACAAGCTGATTACAAAATGGATATTGAGTTAGATGACGAAAATAAAAGAATTTATGGTTCTGAAACTATAACGTATACGAACAATTCACCTGATAATTTAGAGTATTTATGGGTTCAATTAGATCAAAATATAAGAAAAAAAGATTCTCCATCTCTTCTAATTGATGGAGGTGGTGTTTCTCCTGCATATCTTCCATCTGGTTTTACAAAGGAATTTTTAACTGATTCATTTGATGGAGGATTTAACATTGAATACGTTGTTGACGAAAATAAAAATCCATTAAAACATTTTGTCAATCAAACCATGATGAGGGTTGATTTACCTAACATACTTAAAAGTGGGGAAAGTTTTTCTTTTTCAATCAAGTGGTGGTACAATATTCAAGATCATGTTAACCAAGACGGAAGATCTGGATATGAATCTTTTGATAAGGATGGTAATAGAGTTTATATCATTGCTCAATTTTTTCCTAGAATGGCTGTTTATAACGAAGTTGAAGGCTGGCAAAATTATCAATTTTGGGGAGACGGTGAATTTGCTTTACCATTTGGAAATTATGATGTAAAAATAACTGTTCCTTCTGACCATATTTTAGACGCAACTGGTGAACTTCAAAATAGAAAAAATGTATTTTCTAAGGAAATGATTAAACGTTACAATAAAGCTAAAAAAACGTATGATAAGCCTGTAATGATAGTTACTCAGGCTGAAGCTGAAGAAGTTGAAAAAGGGTTTTCAAAAAAGAAAAAAACATGGCATTTTCAAGCTGAAAATGTTAGAGATTTTGCCTTTGCAACCTCTAGAAAGTTTATATGGGATATGATGGCAGTTAAAATTGGAGATAAAGATGTGATGGCTGTTTCTATGTATCCAAAGGAAGGTAACCCTTTGTGGGAAGATTATTCAACTGTTGTTGTAGCTGAAACTTTAAAAACTTATTCAGATTACACATTTGATTATCCTTATCATAAAGCCATTTCTGTTCACGCAAAACAAATTGGAATGGAATACCCTATGATATGTTTTAATTTTGGAAGACCTAATATAGACGGATCTTATTCTGACGATGTAAAATTTGGAATGATAGGTGTGATAATTCATGAGGTTGGACATAATTGGTTTCCAATGATTGTCAATAATGATGAAAGACAATGGGCTTGGATGGACGAAGGAATCAATACTTTTGTTCAATATATTACTGAACAAAAATTAGGTAAAGATATTCCAGAAATTATTTATCCACTTGAAAATTTTCCATCAGATAGAGGGCCTGCAAATATGATAACAAGATATATGGGTGTTGATCAAAACTTTTTAGCACCAATAATGAGTAATCCTGAAAATGTATACAGCCTAGGTCCTAATGCTTACGGTAAACCTGCTACAGCTCTAAATATTTTAAGAGAAACAGTTATGGGTAAAGAATTATTTGATCATGCTTTTAAGACATATTCAAAGCGTTGGATGTTTAAACATCCAAGTCCTGAAGATTTTTTTAGAACTATGGAAGATGCATCTGCTGTTGATTTAGATTGGTTTTGGAGAGGATGGTTTTATACAACTGATTATGTTGATATTGGAATTAAGGAAGTGAACCAGTATTTTGTTTCTAACGAACCAAGTGTTGCAGTGAAAAAAATAATGGAAGAACGAGGAATCACAAAATTAAGACCACTAGTATTCTTAGAAAATTTTGAAAATGATACTAATAGTATAAAAGATAAAGATCCTCTAGATAATTCGAAATTGCTTAATAATTATCTAAATGAAAATGAACTTTCTAATAAAGAAGTTCCAAAATTCTTTTATGAAGTTGTTTTTGAAAAACCAGGAGGTTTAGTTATGCCGATTATTGTTGATTTTGAATATGAAGACGGAACAACAAAAAGAATTACTTACCCTGCTCAAGTTTGGAGAAAAAATGATAATGAAGTAAAAAAATTAATTACTTCAAATAAAAAAATTATAAATATTAATTTAGATCCAGATTTAGAAACAGCTGACATTGATACGTCAAATAATTCATGGCCTAAAAAACAAGATGAATCTGAATTTGATAAATTTAAATCAAAGGTTAAAGGTTAATAAAAAAGGTCAATTTTTTAATTGACCTTTTTTTATATTTACATTATATAAAATTATTTATGATCTTATTTATAAGTGGTCCCGAAATTCTTTTTATTGGATTAATTGTATTATTAGTTTTTGGAGCCGATAAAATTCCTGAAATTGCCAAAGGCCTTGGAAAAGGTATTCGTCAAGTTAAAGACGCAACTGAAGACATTAAGTCTGAAATAAAAAAAAGTGCTGAAAATCAAGGAATTGATACTGATTCAATAAAAAAAGAGATTGATGAAGTGAAAGAAAAAATGGACGACTTAGGGGGATCAATAAAAAGAAAATTTTAGATTTTTCTAATTAAAGAAATACCATCTCTTATTGGTAGTAATATTGTTTCTACTCTACAATCATTATTTACCATATTATTAAACTCTCTTAATATTTTTGTGGTTTCGTCTTGTTGTTTTTCATCTGCTACCTTTCCGCTCCAAAGCACATTGTCAGCCAAAATCACTCCTTTTTTATTTAATTTATTTATTATACAATTAAAATAATTAATATAATTTTCTTTATCTGCATCTAAAAAAATTAAATCAAAAGTTTCATTGATTGTTGGAATTATTTTTAATGCATTTCCTGTATGTTGAATAAATTTTTCTTTTTCTCCAGTTTTTTCAAAATATTTCTTTTGTATTTCAAATAATTCTTCGTTTTTATCAATAGTATGAATCACACCTTTTTTATCCAATCCTTCGTATAAACATAATGCAGAATATCCAGTATAAGTCCCTATTTCTAAAACTTTTTCAGGGTTAATTAATTTAGATATTAATGATAATAATCTACCTTGAAAAGCACCACTTAACATTCTGGGATTTAAAATTTTTAAGTGAGTTTCTCTGTTAAGCTCCTTTAGTAAGTTAGGTTCTTTCTGCGAATTGATTTCAGAATATTCCAAAATTTTATTGTCTATAAAATTATTCATCTTTTCTTTTAGCATATTCGAACCTATTTACTAGGCTTGGTTGTGCATAACCATCAAGCCCATTAATAGTAACGGTTTTAGCTTTTTCTAAGTTTAACCAGCCGTCATTTTGAATAATTTCTTCACTAAAATAAATATCGTTTATTTCAGCAACCATTAATAAAGTGTTATTTTCTTTAATTTCGTATTGATTTAAGTATTTACAGCCTAATTTAATTCTAGATGATTTTACAAATGGTGATTTATAATCATCTTTGAATTCTTTTTCTAGTTTGGTCATATCAAATTCAGAAATAACAGATGGATATCGAGCAGATGTATGGTGAGCTTCTTTAATGTCATCAACATTTATGTGATTAACTGTAAATTCTTTGTTGTCAATAATATTTTTATAAGTATCCCTAGGTACAGTTGTAGGTCTTACAATGAAAGTTAGTAAAGCTGGGTCACTTCCCAGGTGAGTTATGGAGCTAAATACTGCGACATTATGAATGTTTTTTGTAGAAACTGTTCCAATTAAATTAGCAGATTTATAGCCAGTACAACTATTTATTAAATTTAAACGATATATGCGATTCATATCTTTTAAATCTTGTTTTGTAATATGTTTCATTTCTTTTAAGTCTGTTCAAAAATAAAATAATATTTTAGCTTTATATACAATTGATAATTATTAATTAATTAAATATGAAGAAAAAAATACCATTGATTTTATTTATAATTAGTTTATCCTGCTATGTTTTATTTTTTATTATTGGATCAGAAATTGATGAAAATGGATTTCTAAACGAACCTTTCTTTTTATTACCGTTAGGCGCATTGTTTTTTTTTACTTCAGCAATGTTTTTTGCTTGGAATAAAATAAATAAGTCTTAAAAGTATTTGATTTATTAAAAAAATCATTAGACACTATTCCAGATTTGCCTAAAGAAAACTATAATCAATGGAAAGAAAGGTTGAGAAAGGTTAGAAATAATAATTATATTATAAATGTATAACCTATGAAAAAGTACTATTAATCATTCTTTTTATCTCCATCTTCTTTTTTGTCACCTTTACATATCTTCCATAAAGCTTTTAAATCTTCAAGAGATAAAATATCTTTAGTCAAAACTTGTTTATTATCGTCCAGCGTTAAAATTTGTATAGGAAAGTTTAAACTAGGTTTATTTTCTTTTGTTTTACCATTTATTTCAAAATAGATTTTTATCTGATTGTGAATTTCTTTTCTGTTATCTCCCGTAATCACAGAGTTATCCCCAAATGTATATGATATTGGGTATACAAATTTAAAGCAAGGCCCTCTTTTTTTCTTACTATCTTTATTTTTTTTGTCACCCCAACTGTCTTTGTTTTCTTTATTAGATTCTAATTCTCTTCCCTTAGTTGTAAAATATTTATTATCATTTCTTTCGTAATCTAACTCAAAATCAAAAAATTCCCAACTTTTCATTTCAATTTCAAACCCTAGCTCTGGCGCTAGTTCTGCATAACGAATCACATCATTATCCATTTTAAAGTTCAGAGTAGATATTGCTGTTTTTGGAAGATCATTTTTTGTTACTGAGATTCGATTTTCTGAACTAATAATAGCTTGAATTAATTCGTCATCAGACATTTCTTGATCCATATTTTCACAAGAACCCAATAATGCTATTAAAAAGAAAGGCAATATATATTTATAAAATTTCATATCACTAATATTTTATTACATAACTAAAGTAATAAAAATTTATCTAAATTGTACTTTAGCTTTTTTAACAAACATTATTTAAATATATTTTATGTACAACAAATTACTTTCGTTTTTTTTTATTTGCTTTTTTTCTTTTCTGCAATCTCAAGAAAATAATCCAGTTGTTAAAGAATATCCTGTATTTCCAATATGTAAATTAGTTCCCGTAAAGAATCAAAGTATTTGTTTTAATGAAACTATAGCTGAGCATATTGAAAAATATTTTATTTTTCCCGAAACAGCTAAAGAATTAGGTTTACAATCTGTTGTTAATGTTTTTTTTGAGATAGATGTTAATGGGAAAGTTGATAAACTGTTTGCTAAATCTTCAATAGTTGGTGTTGAATTTAATGACGCTGATGCTTTAAATACAGCTAATTCGATATTTGAACAAGCAGCAATGAAAATATTTAATGAACTTCCTGTCTTTAGACCAGGAAAAGTTGATGGAGTTGTTAAGCCTTTTCCAATAAGAATCCCGGTTACCTACAGAAATGAAACACAAAATTTTGATCCTAATGATGTGTTTAGTTTAGAGAATATAGATTGGGCTCCATTATTTCCTAAAGCTAAAGATGTTACACCAGAAACTTCTATTACCCTTTTTAAAGAAAACATGCAGTTTTATGTGAAAAAACATTTAAAGTATCCGAAAACTCATAATGATGGTAGTAATCAGGTAATTGTTTTTTTAGATCTGATTATTGAAAATGACGGAAATATTTTTGAAATAAACTCTTTTGGTCCTGAAGATTATAGAGTTCAAGCTGAAAAGGTGATTAAAAAAATACCTTCTTTAGAACCTGCTTTAAAAAATGATTACCCTGTAGCGATTCGTTATTCGTTCCCAGTTGTATTTAATAAAAAATAAGTATTGTTTATGATTTAAAGAAGATTAACTTCATAGCAATTACAGCAGCAATAAATACAATAATTTTAAATAGAATATCAATCCAAAATCTAATCATTTTTTCTTTTCGCTTCATATTACTAATATAAAAAATAAACCAAATGCTATTTTTAAAAATGTAACGATTTCAAAATTCAGTTTAATTAATAAGCTAAATATAAATTTTAATTTATAAATTTAGCACCTCAATAGGGTCATTAACTCAGTTGGTTCAGAGTGTTACCTTGACAGGGTAGAAGTCACTGGTTCGAATCCAGTATGACCCACTATTTATGAAAAAAATTGTGGTATTTGGAGCAAGCTCCTCTAAAAAATCGATTAATAAGCAATTCTCTATATACGCATCCACTCAATTTAATAATACTGAAATAATTATTTTAGATTTAAATGATTTTGAGATGCCAATATTTAGTGAGGACAAAGAATTAAACTTTGGAATACCTGAAAAAGCAACAAAGTTTTATGAAATATTAAATTGTTCAGATGCAATAATAATTTCATTCGCTGAGCATAATGGATCATATACAGCTGCTTTTAAAAATATATTTGACTGGATTTCTAGAATTGGCAAAATAGTTTGGTGGGATAAACCTATGTTGCTTTTATCTACATCTGATGGTGAAAGAGGTGCACTCTCTGTTTTAGAAACTGCTCACAGTCGTATTTCATTTAATCATAAGTTCGATGTTCCTATGTTTTCCCTTCCAAATTTTTCTTCAAATTTTTCTTCCAACAAAGGAATATTAAATAATGACCTAAATGAATCATTTTTAAATGCTTGTAAAAAATTTCAATCTAATTTAAACCTACTATAATTTTATGAAAAATTATTTGTCTCTTTTATTACTGTTTGTTTCTTTTTTTTCTTTTTCTCAAAAATTTGATAAAAAAATTTCTGATCTAATCTCTAGCTATGAAAATCAAGTCATTGAACTGAGACACTGGTTTCATGAAAATGCAGAGCTCAGTAACAGAGAATTTAAAACATCTGAAAGGATAGCTGAAGAATTAAGAAAAATTGGTCTTAATCCACAAACGGGCATAGCTAAAACGGGTGTAGTAGCGTTACTTAAGGGAGGAAAACCAGGTCCAGTTGTTGCATTAAGAGCAGATATCGATGGATTACCAGTCAAAGAAAGAGCTGATTTAACTTGGGCTTCAAAAATGACAGGAGAATATAACGGAGATACTGTTCCAGTAATGCATGCATGTGGTCACGATACTCATACTGCAATATTATTAGGTGTGGCAAAAGTTCTTTATGAAATAAAAGATCAAATCCCTGGTTCTGTGAAATTTATTTTTCAACCTGCTGAAGAAGGAGCTCCGGCTGGGGAGGAAGGGGGAGCTGAGTTAATGGTTAAGGAGGGTGTTTTAAAAAATCCTGATGTTGATGCAATCTTTGGTCTTCATATTTGGTCTCAAATTAGCGCTGGACAGGTTTACGTTAGACCTAAAGGTATAATGGCTGCAGTAAATGAATTTAGAATAGATATTGAAGGTGTTCAAACTCATGGGTCAACACCTTGGACAGGAGTAGATCCAATTGTTACTGCATCTCAAATGATAAATTCCATACAAACTATTGTAAGTAGAAACATGCCTTTAACTGAAGCTGCTGCCGTTGTTACCATTGGAAGTATTCATGGAGGAGTAAGAAGCAATATTATTCCCGAAAGTTTGTATATGTTAGGAACTATAAGAACACTTGATAATAAAATGAAGGAAGTTTTATTACAAAGGCTTGAAGAAATTGTTAAAAATATTGCTGAAGCTAATAATGCTAAAGCAAAAATAACATATCAAGTTACTTATCCTATAACATATAATGATCCAGATTTGTATGAACAAATGTTACCATCTCTTAAAAGAATAAATGGCTCTGAAAATGTTAATTCAATGAATGCTATTACTGGTGCAGAAGATTTTTCTTTTTTTCAAGAAAAAATTCCGGGAATTTATTTCTTTATTGGTGGAGCTAAAAAAGGTACAGATCCTCTTAAGGCGGCTCCTCATCATACACCTGATTTTTATGTTGACGATTCAGCTATGATTACAGGATTAAAATCAATGACAACTCTAGCATTAGATTATTTAAAAAACAACAAATAAAAATAAATATTAGTTACTTTCATAATACTGTTTTAGTAATCTAAAAGTTTCTAGAATTTAATAGTTACTTAAAGGTAACAAGTTAATTTATACAACCAATTTTAGTAATATTGTAGATGTAAAAAAATTTAATATGTCAGTTTTAATTTTTAGTAAGCAAGACCAGGCTTCAGGAAATTTTAATAATGGTGAGATTTTGGAAAAAAAACCCATTGGATTCCTTCAAGATGGTGGAGAATTAAAGCCATATTCAAATTTATTTTATTGGGCAGATGCATGGACTCCCTCATTTAGAAGCACAATAGGTTTACATCCTCATCAAGGATTTGAGATATGTAGTTTTGTTATTGAGGGAAGTATAAAACATTTTGATTCACAACAGAACAAATGGATTGAATTAAAAAAAGGAGATGCTCAGATTATTAGATCTGGAAATGGAATATCTCATGCAGAAGAAATTTTAGATAATTCTCGAATGTTTCAAATTTGGTTTGACCCAAATATTTCCAAAACAATTACACAACCTGCAACTTATAGTGATTATAAACATGCTTCTTTTCCTGTATTAAAAAAAGAAAAAATAAGTATTACAACTATCAAAGGGAATGATTCTCCTTTTCAAATGGATTCAGAAGGAATAGAAATTTATGAAATTAAATATGATGATGGGCTTCATGAAATTAATTTAGATTCTAAGAAGATTTATTCTTTTTTTATAAAACAAGGAAATCTTTTGCATGAAAATAAAAACCTAAATGAGGGTACTTTTATTAAAATTGATAAAGAATCTAAATTTAATTTTAAGGCTAGTTCTGATTTAGAATTATTTGAAATTAGATCTCCTTTGAAACTCAGCTATTCTACTTATTATCAGAGATTTAATTAAAATGGCTTAACTCTTAATCTGGTTTCTTTTTCAAAAGCATATCCGATCTGTAAAAGTTTGTTTTCAGTATAAGATTTTGAAATAAATGTTAAGTTAAAAGGTTTACCATTTTTATTATAACCCATTGGAATAGTAAGGCAGGGATAATAGGCTCCGGCGGCGTAACCTGCGTGGTAATTATTTATAGAAATAATAGCATCCAATTTATGTTTTTTAATTGCTGTATTAAAATATTTCTTTCCCTCGGTTTTAATTCTGGTTTTGATTGAGGATATTTCATTAAATTTAGTAGAATCACTAATAATAGATTTAAAAATTCCTTGTCCGTATGGTGCTCTATTCAATGAGTCTTTTTTATTAAATTCAACAATATCTTTTATACTTTTAAAAGAAATATTATTGTTTTTAAAATATATGGGAAGATCATTTTTCATGTCATAGTCAAGAATCTTCCTAAAACCATTAAAATTAATTTGGGGCGGATTGAATTTTATAATTATTCCACCAAGTTTTTCAATTTTGTTAATTGCATTCGAATAAAGGGAATCATTTAAAAACTCATTGAATACTCCAAATCGTTTTCCTTTCAAAGAGGAATCCATTATGGATTCTAAATCAATGTCTTTACTATTTACTGACATAGAATCATTTTGATCATAGCTTGAAATAGCTTTTAAAACTATAGCATTGTCAATTACGTTTTTTGTCATAGGACCAGACGTATCTAGCGTGGAAGATATTGGTACTATTCCTGACCGACTTACAATACCAACAGTTGGTTTTAGACCTACAATTGAACTTGCTGATGATGGAGATAGTATAGACCCTGAAGTTTCAGAACCTAGTGAAACACTAGAAAAATTTGCAGAAATAGCAACTCCGCTTCCTGAACTTGATCCGCCAGAGTCAAATATCTTTCTACCGTAAGGATTTAGGGTTTGTCCACCTAAAGCACTATAACCCGAAGGACAGTTATTACAGAAATAGTATGCCCATTCACTGAGGTTAGTTTTACCAAGTATTAAAGCTCCATTTTCTTTCAATTTGTCTACAACAAAAGCATTTTTAGATGTATTGTTATTTAAAGCATATGATCCTGCTGTAGTTGCTAAACCTTCAAAATTTATATTGTCCTTTAAAAGAACCGGAATACCATGTAGCGAGTAAATGGATTCAGGTTTTCTTTTATCTTTTTCTCTAGCCTCTTTTACTATATTCTGATTAATACTTATGATTGAATTTAAATACTGATTTTTATCATACTCAATAGATTTTATTCTGTATAAATAGAACAATACCAATTTTTCATATGTAAGTTTTCCATCTAATATACTTGTTTGAATTTCAGGAATACTTTTTTCAATTACCAATGGTTTAAGAAAATTGTATTCTTTTTCACTAAACTGATTTAACTCTTTATTTATGTTCTTAAACCAATCATTTTTAAATTCATATTTAGATTGAATTAGTTTGAATTGCATTCTTTTGTTGGAATGACTTTTGCTTTTCTCAATTTCAATAGATTCATCATAATTTTTCCACGGAACTGGGTTATTACACCCTATGAGTACAGAAATAAAAAAAAATAAAATTGTTTTCTTCATTATTATCAAATATAATTTACTAAGTCTTCCATTTTCATTCCTCTTGAGCCTTTAATAAGAACATATTTTGAAGTAATTGGAAACTTTTTAATATGATTATTTAATTCATCCTTAGTTTTATAAAAAAAAGGAATTTGAAATTTGTCTTTTTGTTTAAAAAATTCATTTCCTATTAGAAAAATATTTTCAAAATTATTTTTTACGCAAAAATCAATCAAATCATGGTGTTCTTTTTCAGATTGATTTCCTAGTTCAAACATATCTCCTAAAATAATTGATTTCTTTCCCTGTTTTTTAATTAAAGAATTTAGAGCAGAAATCATACTACTAGGATTAGCGTTATAAGCGTCAAGTATGATTGATTTATTGTTTTTTTCTATTATTTGAGACCTGTTGTTTGAAGGTGTATAATTAGATATTGCTTCTTTTATTTTTTCTATTGAAATATTGAAATAAAGTCCTATCGATGTAGCAAATGCTATATTGAGGTAATTATAATTTCCTGTAAGTTTTGAATCTACTACAAAGTTTTTATAATTGAGACCAACATAATCAGTTTCTTTAACTTCTTTGAATATGTAATTTGATTTACCTTCACTACTAAAACTTATTTTATTGCCAACAAATTGATTTTGTACGGGATCATCATTATTTATAAATGCTTTTTTATTGTTGTTAATTAGAAAATCAAATAACTCGCTTTTCCCTTTTATTACTCCTTCAATACTACCAAATCCTTCTAAATGGGCTTTGCCAAAATTAGTTATTAATCCAAAATCTGGATTTATTAACTCTGTTAGAAATTTAATTTCGTTGAGATGATTTGCTCCCATTTCAACAATAGCAATTTCTGTATCAGACTTAATTCTTAATAATGTTAGCGGAACTCCAATGTGGTTGTTTAAATTTCCAATTGTTGAAATGATTCTGTATTTCTTTTTTAATACTTCACTTATTAATTCTTTGGTAGTGGTTTTACCATTACTTCCTGTTAGAGCAATTATTTTAGTTTTTAAAAATTTAGATCTGTGAAAGTTAGATAAATCCTGTAAAGATTTTAATGCATTTTTGACTTTAATAAATTTTGGATTGTTTAATGAGTGATCATCAATAATAGCATAACTTGCTCCGTTATTGATTGCTTCTTCAGCAAATTTGTTTCCATCGAAATTTTCTCCTTTTAAAGCAAAAAAGATTGAACCTTTTTTAATTAATCTAGTGTCAGTAGAAACTGAACTTGATTCTTTAAAATATTTATAAAGTTCTGACGTAAGCATCAGTTAAATATAATAAAATACAAAAGAAAAGGTATGAGTATTTATTTTATCTTTTTCTTGATTTTTTAGTATTTCTTACTTCACCTAAATATGACATTGCACATCTAAATCCAATAAAGTTTGAAGTCATAGATTCTAGCTGATATCTTCTTTGTGCAGGATCAAGGTAATAAGCTCTGTCCAACCAAGAACCACCTTTGTAAACTCTTGCTTTATCACTAATTAGCGTTGTACTTTCGCTGTTAGGATCATTTAAATCAGGAGAATTATACATTTGGGATATTCCTGATGAACTAAGAAACTCTCTTGTTGATTTTAAGTCACCATCATTAAAATTTCTTAAATCAACTGAATTAGAATCTCCATATTGTATCGATCCAGGTAAATTTTGTGTAGAGATTGAATCTGTATTTTTTGTAATTAATACTTTCCCATCTTCTCCAATACTTGGATTAAAATATTGATTTCCTCTGTAATAACTAATGTCATTCATTTCTTCGTCAATTATAGGTCTATATACGTCAGCAACCCATTCTGCAACATTTCCAGCCATCCCATAAATTCCAAAATCATTTGCAGGATATGATTTAACTGATGATGTGATTCCAGAACCTGATTCGGACCAACCTGCAATACCTCCGTAATCACCGTCTGATAATTTAAAATTTGCTAGTTGATCACCTTGATTTTTTCTCTTACCAGATCTAGTATACTCTCCACTCCATGGAAATTTCTTTTTTCCTCGGTATAAATTCATTTCTGAAATTTCACTTAAAGCGAGGGCAGCATATTCCCACTCTGTTTCGGTTGGAAGTCTATACTCAGGAAGTAATAATCCACTTTCTCTTTTGACATTATTATAAACTATTTCTCCATTTTCATTGGTTTCAGTCTGTTTACTGTCAGCCATTTCATATATTTTTCCTCCAAAAGATTCCCCAGGGTTTAAAAAATAAGCTTTGGTATTAAAAGAATATCCATTAGCTAAACTATCAGGATGTATTGATTCAGGTCTTAGATAGCCATTTTCAACTAAAATTCTTTCATTAACTCTATCTGTTCTCCATTTAGCAAAATTAGTAGCTTGTTTCCAACTTACACCAACTACAGGATGATTTTCAAATGCTGGATGTCTTAAATAATTATTTACCATATCTTCATTGAAACCAAGTGGATTTCTCCATACTAAGGTGTCCGGAAGAGCAGCTTTATATATATTAGGGTAATCTTTTGAAAAAACTTTATTCATCCAAAATAAATATTCAACATACATTGAATTTGTAACTTCAGTTTCATCTATAAAAAAGGATCTTACATATTGTTGAGTTGGACTATTGTTCCAATCGTGCATTACGTTGTCTTTTACATTACCTTTTGTAAATGTTCCTCCTTCAACAAAAACTAATCCAGGGCCAGTTTGCTGACCTTTAAATGATTTATTGTTTTTGTATCCACCGTCTTTAGTGCTGATTTTCCATCCAGTTGCGTTAGAGATATTTCTGTTATTTTTAAAAGGATTGTTATTACAACCTATTATTGAAATAAGAATAAAAAGTAAAAAAGATTTTAAGACTATGTTAAATTTCATATGATATACTTTTTTGTGCAAGATAGTAAATTGTTTAAAAAAATAATTATTCATTAACAATCATTATTTATATTTGTATTGTATGCACAATTTCAAGGGTTACAGTATTTTTATTTTAGTAATTTTATTTAATTCAAACCTGTACTCACAGGATAGAAGGGTTATTACAACAGCCGTGCCATTCTTGATGATTTCTGCCGATGCAAGAGCTTCAGGACTTGGTGAACAAGGTGTCGCAACATCTCCTGATGCATTTTCTCAGCATTGGAATCCTGCTAAATATGTTTTTTTAGATAATAAGTCTGGGGTCGGGGTTAGTTACACACCTTACTTAAGTAAATTAGTTAGTGATGTTTTTTTAGCAAATATTAACTACTACAATATCATTGACGATAGAAGTTCTTGGTCAACTAGTTTTAAATATTTTAGTTTAGGAGATATTGATATTCTTCAAAACCCTCAGGATATTCCTTATTTAGAAAATCCAAATGAGTTTACTTTAGATGCTTCATATATATTAAAATTGAGTGACTATTTTTCAATGGGTGTAACTGGAAGGTTTTTAATGTCAGACGTAAAATTACAAAGCGTCAGCTCAGATTCAAGCTCTGCAAACTCATTTGCAGTTGATATTTCAGGATTTTATCAATCTGAAGAAAGAGCTTATGAAAATTTTAATGGATTATGGAGATTTGGATTTAACATTTCCAATTTAGGGCCCAAAATGAAATATGAAGAACTCGGTAAGGAAAATTTTATTCCTACAAATTTAAAGCTAGGTTCTGCATTTGATTTTATTTTTGATTCGTCTAATAAACTTTCAATAAATCTTGAGTTTAATAAACTTTTAGTCCCTTCTCCTAGTATCCCAATATTAAACACCAATAATCAAATAATTGGTTACAATCAGGCCGATGTAAATTTTTTATCCGGTTTATTTAAATCATTTGGAGATGCGCCAGATGGTTTTAGCGAAGAATTAAAGGAAATAACTCTTGCTTTGGGTCTTGAATACACTTATGATGATTCTTTTGCTCTTAGAATTGGTTATTTTGGAGAAAATGAAAACAAGGGGGCTAGAAAGTATGTAACGTTTGGAACTGGTTTTAAATTAGAGGATATTAATTTAGATTTATCTTATCTTTTGTCTACCTCTAATGTGATAAGTCCGTTAGAAAACACGCTGAGATTCTCTTTTACATATAATTTTAAGTAAATCAATATTTTTAATTTTATTTATAATCTATTAATTAGATACATTAACTTTACAAAAAAATAAATAATTCGAAGTATAAGTAAGAATTATAAAATAGAATTTATTAAATGAAAGAAATAACGAAGGAAACTTATTTGAAATGGTATGAGGACATGCTGTTTTGGAGAAAGTTTGAAGATAAATTAGCTGCTGTTTACATTCAGCAAAAAGTCAGAGGATTTCTACATCTATACAACGGGCAAGAGGCAGTCTTAGCAGGAGCTTTACATGTAATTGATCATGAAAAAGACAGAATGATTACTGCTTACAGAAATCATGTAATGCCAATTGGAATGGGAGTTGATCCAAAACGAGTTATGGCAGAGTTGTATGGGAAATCAACAGGAACCTCTATGGGTTTAGGAGGATCTATGCATATTTTCTCGAAAGAACATAGATTTCACGGAGGTCATGGAATTGTAGGAGGTCAAATTCCACTTGGAGCTGGTATGGCTTTTGGAGATAAATATTTTAATAGAGGAGCTGTCACTTTATGTTATATGGGAGATGGAGCGGTTAGACAAGGATCATTACACGAAACTTTAAATTTAGCAATGCTTTGGAAACTTCCGGTTGTATTTATTGTTGAAAATAACGGATATGCAATGGGTACGTCTGTTGAAAGAACAGCGAACCATTCTGATATTTGGAAATTAGGTTTAGGATATGAAATGCCTTGTGGACCAGTTGACGGTATGAATCCTGTGAAGGTTGCTGAAGCTCTTCATGAAGCTATTTCAAGAGCTAGAAATGGTGATGGACCTAGTTTTTTAGAAATGAAAACATATAGATATAGAGGGCACTCAATGTCTGACGCACAAAAATATAGAACTAAAGAAGAAGTTAACGAGTACAGGAAAATTGACCCTATCTCTCAAGTAAAAAAAGTAATTTTAGAAAACGATTTTGCTTCAGAAGAAGAAATATTGTCTATTGATTCTAGTATAAAAAATAGAGTTATTGATTGTCAAAAATTTGCAGAAGATTCTCCATATCCTGAAAAATCGGTTATGTATGATGCAGTTTACGAACAAGAAAATTATAATTTTATATCTCATAAATTAAAATAAATGGCTGAAATAATAAACATGCCGCGTTTAAGCGATACAATGGAGGAGGGAGTAGTTGCTAAGTGGCTAGTAAATGTAGGAGACACTGTAAAAGAGGGAGATATACTTGCTGAAATTGAAACTGATAAGGCCACTATGGAATTTGAATCTTTTCATGATGGAGTTTTACTTCATGTTGGAATTAATGAAGGTGAAACTGCAGCTGTTGACACTCTTTTAGCAATTGTAGGAGAAAAGAATGAAGATATTTCTGGATTATTAAATCCAACCGCTAATTCAGGACAATTAGATTTAGTCGATCAGATAAATGAATCCGAAAATCTAACTTCAAATATTGAAGAAGAACCAACTTTAAAGACAAGTAACTCTGCTTTAAATGATTCATTTGAAATAATTACAATGCCTAGGCTGAGTGATACAATGGAAGAAGGAACAGTGTCATCTTGGCTTGTTAATGTTGGCGATATAGTAAAAGAAGGTGATATTCTTGCTGAAATCGAAACTGATAAGGCCACTATGGAATTTGAATCATTTCATGAGGGAACCTTATTATATATCGGAATAAATGTTGGAGAAACTGCAAAAGTAGATAGTTTGTTGGCAGTAATTGGAGATGCTAATTCTGATTTTCAAATAGCTGTTGATAATTTTGGAGTAAATCAAGTGCCAAGTGATAAAATTGAAAAAACTGATGTTCCTGATTTAATTTCTAAAACAACTGATATAAAATCCGAGTTAGTTACAGAGCCATCTCCAAATAATGAAAATTCAAGAGTTTTAGCATCCCCACTGGCTAAAAAAATTGCAAAAGAAAAAAATATAGATATAAATTTAGTTAAAGGGTCTGGTGATAACGGAAGAATTGTTAAAGAGGACGTTGAAAACTTTAAACCTTCAGCAACTACTACTGTTGAAAACAATACAGATTTAAAAATATCTGAATCAGGAATCGAAAGTTTTGAAGAGATAGAAAATTCTCAAATGAGAAAAGCTATTGCAAGAAGACTTAAGGAATCTAAGTTCTCTGCGCCTCATTACTATTTGAGTGTCGAATTCGAAATGGATAATGCTATTGCTTTTAGAAACCAATACAATTCACTTCCAGAAACTAAAATATCATTCAATGATATTGTTGTAAAAGCTTGTGCTATATCTCTTAAACAACACCCAAGAGTAAATTCTCAATGGTTTGAAGATAAAATGAGATTGAATAATCACGTCCATGTAGGTGTTGCCGTAGGTGTTCCAGATGGACTCGTGGTACCAGTTATTCGCTTTGCAGATGAAAAATCAATTCCTGAAATAGGAAGTTTAGTTAAAAATTATGCTTCAAAAGCAAGAGATAAAAAATTATCTCCTGACGAAATGCAGGGAAGTACATTTACGGTTTCTAATTTAGGAATGTTTGGAATAGAAGAGTTTACTTCAATTATTAACCAGCCGAATTCTGCTATTTTATCTGTTGGAAGTATTGTAAAAAAGCCAGTTGTTAAAGAAGATAAAATAACTATTGGTCATACAATGAAACTTACTTTAGCATGTGATCACAGAACTGTAGATGGAGTAACAGGTTCTTTGTTTTTACAAACCTTAAAAGGTTTTGTAGAAAATCCTGTTACAATGTTAGTTTAAAAAATTATTTAATGAAAAATGTTATCATTACGGGCTCAAGTAGAGGGATAGGATTTGAATTGGTCAATTTATTTAATAAAAACAATTATAATGTTATTGCTCTTTCTAGAAATGCTTCTTCAATCTCAAAATTAAACTTCAACAATGTTTCTGCTTTTAGTACTGATCTCTCAGATTCTAGATCAATAAATAAAGCTGTTAAATTTATTAATAATAAATTCAGTTCTGTTGATATTTTAATTAATAATGCCGGAAAATTAATAAACAAACCTTTTGTTGAAACAACTACACAAGATTTTATTTCAGTTTATAGTGTAAATGTTTTTGGACTTGCAGAGTTGGTAAGACTATTATTGCCCTCTTTTAGTACTACATCACATATAATTAATATTAGTAGTATTGGAGGCATTGCAGGCTCTAGTAAGTTTTCTGGTTTATCTGCATATTCAAGTAGTAAAGCAGCTTTAAACGTATTGACTGAAATGTTATATGAAGAGTTTAAAACATCAGGTCCAATTATTAATACTCTTGCTTTAGGTGCTGTTCAAACTGAAATGCTTGAGGCAGCTTTTCCTGGTTATAAAGCTCCATTATCTTCTTTTGAAATGGCGAATTATATTTATGATTTTTCTATAAAAGGTCATAAGTATTACAATGGCAAAATACTACCTGTATCAATTTCAAACCCTTAAGGTGATTAGCTTATTTGATTTAGTTCCTGATAATTCTACAGAATTATTATCCGAGTTGATTAAGAATGAAAATTTATCAATTAAAATTGTTAAATCTAGAAAAACTAAACATGGAGATTTTAGATCTTTAAGAGGGGGTAAATTTCAAATTACCTTAAATCATATTGATAATAAATTTAGATTTTTAATAACTCTTATACACGAGCTAGCTCATTTTAAAGTGAGTCAATCCTATAAGTACAGAGTTAGTCCTCATGGATTTGAGTGGAAAAAAAATTATAAATTTTTAATGCTGCCATTTTTAAATAATAGAATTTTTCCTGATGATATTTTAAAGTTTTTGGCTTTGCATATGATTAATCCTCCAGCAACAACTGATTCCGACACTGATCTTGTAATTGCCCTACACAAATATGAACTAAATGAGGACAATAAAATTTTTCTTTTTCAAGTTCCATTTAAAGATTCATTTGTATTTCAAGAAAATAAAAGCTTCCTCAAATTACATAAACGAAGAAAACGATATATTTGTAAAAACATTTTGACTGGAAGAAAGTTTTTGTTTTCACCAGTTGCTAGAGTTAAATTAAAATAAATGAAAGTTGTAGCTGTTAGTGGATATTTTGATCCTATACATGTAGGTCATTTGGAATATTTAAAAATGTCAAAAAAACTAGGTGACAAACTTGTTGTTATTGTTAACAATAATCATCAATGTGTTTTGAAAAAAGGAAAACCCTTTATGGACGAAAAAGATAGATTAGAGATTGTAAAATCATTAAAAATGGTAGATGAAGTATTCTTGTCTATTGATAAAGATAAATCTGTATGTGCTTCTTTAGAAGCCATCAAACCCAATATTTTTGCTAATGGTGGAGATAGGTCTGTTGGTGAGGTACCTGAGTCTAAGATTTGTGAAAAATACAATATACAAATGACAGATGGGCTTGGAGATAAAATTCGTAGTTCATCTGATTTGACTGGTTTAAAACAAATTTAATTTATGGAAAATAAATTTAATTTTTCTGACGAAAATTCGTCGCTAAAAAATTCTGATAACTCAATTTCTGGCAATGCAAAAGGTTTGTTTTCGTCAACGTTGTCATTTTTTAAAGAAATTTTAGATTTTAGAAATGAAACAGATAAAGCTGCTACTCTACATTCTATTAAAAATGATATTTCAATTAAAGGCCCTACAGCTTGGATTTTAATATGTTCAATATTTGTTGCATCTGTTGGTTTAAATGCAAATTCAATTCCTGTAGTTATTGGAGCAATGCTTATCTCTCCTCTAATGGGCCCTATTTTAGGGTTTGGTTTGTCTATTGCTATTAATGATTTAGAAACTCTTAAAAAATCGGTTCTCAACTTCTCAGTAATGGTTGTTTTAAGTGTTCTTACCGCATATTTGTTTTTTTCATTTTTCCCACTTAGAGAAGAATCTTCAGAACTATTATCAAGAACTAATCCTGACATTAGAGATGTTTTAATTGCTTTTTTTGGAGGTTTGGCTCTTATTATTGCTAAAACAAAAAAAGGAACTATATCGACTGTGATTTATGGTGTCGCAATAGCTACTGCATTAATGCCTCCTTTATGTACAGTTGGATATGGATTAGCAATTGGAAAATTTGATTTTGCTAGCGGTGCCATGTATTTATTTATGATTAATACGTTATATATAGTTTTAGCAACATACTTAATAATTAAATTACTTCGTTTTCCTTTAATAGATTATGTAAATTCTAAAAGAAGAAGGCTTGTTTCAAGATTGGTTACTTTGAGTTCAGTTCTAATGTTAATTCCAGCATTTTATACTTTTGTTGGAATATTATATGAGAATAAGTTTAATAATTCAATAACACAATTTTTAGATTTTGAATTGGATGGAATTGCCAACAAAGATTTTTTAATAGTAAATTCGAAAACTGAATATTATATTGATGATTCCAATTATATTTTTCCCTGGAAAGACAAAATATCTAAACTAACATTTAATAGTTTTGGATTAGATCCAATTTCTGAGGATATAATTGTTTTATTAAAGGCTAAAATTAAAAAATACCCTCACCTTTCCAAGACTTCAATTAGTTTCAATCAGCAAAAAGTAGAAAATGATTTTAAAGAACAAAAACGTTTTTTAGGAGAGCTTAGACGCAGAGATTCGTTAGAGCTTTCGAATAAAACAAAAGAAATTGAACTTTTAAAAAAAAGGCTGAACAGCTTAGAAAAAATTGAATCTAAAAATATTTTATACAAAACTCTTATAGAGGATGTAAAACTAAATTATGATCAAATTGTAGATTTTAATCTTCAAAATTTATTGGATATTAATCAAAAAGATAAAAACTCAACTTTAATTTTTTACATAAAATGGAGTGAAAAAATTTCTGATGAGATTATAAATAATCAAGAGCAAAAAATCAAAAATTGGTTGAAATTTAAATTAAAAGATCAAACTTTCGAAATAATTAGATTTTAATAGTTATAAATACTTTTTTACTTTTTTAAGAAGCTCAGAAGAATAAACAAAGTTTTTAACAGACTTTACGTTTGTTTTTAAAATCTCAGTATTAGTTCCTTCCCAATTTTTTTCTCCACTTAAAAGAAATATAATTTTTTCTCCTATTTCAATAACCGAATTCATATCATGAGAATTTATAATTGTTGTGATATTATATTCTTTGGTAATCTCATGAATTAATTTGTCAATTACAATAGCAGTTTTTGGGTCTAAGCCAGAGTTTGGTTCGTCACAAAATAAATATTTTGGATTCATTACAATAGCTCTTGCAATAGCTACTCTTTTTTGCATTCCGCCAGATATTTCAGATGGAAGTTTATTAATCGCATTATTTAGTTCTACTCTCTCTATTACCAGTTTTGCTTTTTCTCTTATTTCTTCTTCATTTTTGTTAGTCAACATATTGAGTGGAAACATTACGTTTTCTAATACTGACATTGAATCAAATAAGGCACTTCCTTGAAAAACCATCCCCATTTCTCTTCTGAGTAAAGTTTTATCACTTTCATTCATGTTTGTGTTAGAAATACCATCATAAATAATTTCACCACTGTCAGGTTGGTGAAGTCCTAATAAGCATTTTAATAGTACTGTTTTTCCTGACCCGCTTTGTCCAATTATTAAATTAGTTTTACCTTTTTCAAAGGTTGTAGATATGTTTTTAAGAATTTTACTTCCGTCAAATGATTTTATTATGTTTTTAACTTCTATCATTAGCTTAATAATAGTTGTGTAATAATGAAATTTACTATAATAATTATAATTGAAGTCCAGACAAAAGATAATGTACTTGCTTTTCCAACTTCAAGCGCCCCACCTTTCATATAAAACCCGTGATATGATGGTACTGTAGCTAATATAAAAGCAAATAAAATTGTTTTTAAATAAGCATAACTAACGTGAAAGGGATCGAAATCCATCTGAATGCCTGATATAAAAGCTTCACTTGGAACTCCTGCAAATGTCATTGCTACAAATCCACCAAAAATTGCTACAAACATTGCGACAGTAATAACAAAAGGATAAAATAGTAGAGCTATAATTTTTGGAAAAACTAAATAGTTTAATGGATTAATTCCCATAACTTCTAATGCATCTATTTGTTCAGTTACTCTCATTGTTCCAATACTGGAAGTAATATATGAACCAACTTTACCAGCCATAATTATAGACATAAAAGTAGGAGCAAATTCAAGAATAACTGACTGTCTAGTTGCAAATCCAATTAAGGATTTTGATAAAAATGGACTACTTAAATTTAATGCAGTTTGGATTGCTACAACTCCACCTATAAAAAATGACAAAATAGCTACAATCGGAATAGATTCAATTATAAGATCATTAATTTCTTTAAAAATTAATTTTCTTTGAACTTTCCATTTGCTGGGTTTAAAGAATGACATTTTTATCATTAAAAAATACCTTCCAATATCATCAATGTATAGCATGAATAAATTATATATCTAAAGATAAAAATATTAAAATCAAAATAATCAATTATTTATTAGATTTTATATGTAATTGCGTTTATGTTCATTCCTGCTCCAACACTGCCGAACATAATTATATCACCCTTCTTTAATGAGTGATCTTTTAATTTTAGTTTTTTCACAAGATCGAAAAGTGTAGGTATAGTTGCTACCGAACTATTGCCTAATTTGTTAATAGACATAGGTAGAACCCCTCTAGGAGTTTCTAAATCATATAATTTGTAGAATCTATCAACTATAGCCTCATCCATTTTTTCATTTGCTTGGTGAAGAAAAACTTTTTTAACATCTTGAATAGAGTGATTACTTAGTTCAAGACATTCTTTTAAAGCTTGAGGAACTTGAACTATTGCAAATTCATATACTTTTCTCCCATGCATTTTGATGTATTTAGTTTTTGAATTAGATTTTAAATCATAAGATTTTCCAAAAAATAAATAGAAAGTTTCTTTGTCTGTAAACGTACAAGATTTGTGAGATAAAATTCCACTATTCTTTACTTCATTTTTAAATTCAACTATTGACGCACCAGCTCCATCAGCATAGATCATAGAATCTCTGTCCCTAATATCATAAGTTCTAGAAAGTGTTTCTGCTCCAATTACTAAACATTTTTTTGCTATTCCAGCTTTGATGAAAGCATAGGCTTGAATAACACCTTCTATCCAGCCGGGACATCCAAAAATTATATCGTAACAAACACAATTTGGATTTTTAATTCCTAAATTAAATTTCACTCTACTGGCTAAGCTTGGTAGACTGTCTGATTGTTTTGTCTCGTGTTTAATATCTCCGAAATTATGAGCTACTATTATATAATCAATTGTTTCTTGATCAATTTCAGCATCTTTTATAGCTTTTTCAGCGGCAAAAAATGCTAAATCTGAAGTATTGTGATGATTTTTAGCATATCTTCTTTCTTCAATACCAGTTATTGATTTAAATTTTTTTATAATTACTTCATTACTGACTTTAAAAGCCGTACCATCAGCATTTAAAAAATTAGTATTTAAAAAATCAGAATTTTTTTTTGTTAATAAAGGAATGTAAGACCCAGTTCCAGTAATTTTAATGGACATATATTATATATTATACACTAAGTTAATAAAGTCATTGATAAGATTCAATTGGTTCACATGTACAAATCAAATTCCTATCACCAAAGGCATCGTCAACTCTTCTAACAGAGGGCCAAAACTTATTTTCTAAAACGTATGATGTTGGAAATGCTGCTTTTTGTCTTGAATAGGGGTAATCCCAATTTTCTTGTATTATCATTTTCATTGTGTGAGGAGCATTTTTTAATAAATTATTTGTCTCATTTTCTTCACATTCATCTATTTCTTTTCTTATAAGAATCATAGCATCACAAAATCTGTTAATCTCCTCAATATTTTCACTTTCAGTTGGCTCTATCATCATAGTTCCGGGAACTGGAAAGGATACAGTTGGAGCATGGAATCCATAATCAATTAATCTTTTTGCAATGTCCATTACTTCAATGCCATTAGATTTAAAAGGTCTACAATCGATAATTAATTCATGAGCTGCCCTTCCTTTTTCTCCTGTGTAAAGGATATCATAATGATTTTCAATTCTATTTTTAATATAGTTTGCGTTCAAAATGGCAAATTCAGTGGATAATCTTAATCCTCTTGCTCCGAGCATTGAAATATATCCATAAGAAATAACACAGGCTAATGCTGATCCCCAGGGTGCTCCAGAAATTGATTTAACACTTTCTTTGGAGCTTATATTAATTACAGCATTATTTGGTAAAAATGGTACAAGATGCTTAGCAACACAAATAGGCCCAACTCCTGGTCCTCCTCCACCATGCGGAATAGCAAATGTTTTGTGTAAGTTTAAATGACAAACATCTGCGCCAATTATAAAGGGATTTGTAAGTCCAACCTGAGCATTCATATTCGCACCATCCATATAGACTTGACCACCATTTGAGTGGATAGTTTTAGTAATTTCTTGAATTGATGACTCAAAAACTCCATGAGTTGAAGGGTAGGTGATCATTAAAGCTGCTAAATTATCTTTGTGATGATATGCTTTTTCTTTTAATTCGTCAACGTTAATATTACCATGTTTATCAGTCCCTACAACTACAACCTTCATGCCCGCCATTACAGCAGAAGCAGGATTAGTTCCATGAGCAGATGAAGGAATCAAACAAATATTTCTGTGTTCTTGTGAAATACTTTTTAAGTAAGCCCTTATTACCATCAAGCCAGCATATTCTCCCTGTGCACCTGAATTTGGTTGTAATGATGTTCCGCTGAAACCAGTTATTTCATTTAATTGATTTTCAAGTTTTTTTATAAGTTTTTGATATCCTCTTGCTTGATTTAACGGTACAAATGGATGAATATTATTCCATTTTGCCCAACTAATCGGAAGCATTTCAGAAGCCGCGTTTAATTTCATTGTGCAAGATCCAAGTGAAATCATAGAATGTGTTAATGACAAATCTTTTCTTTCGAGATTTTTAATATATCTCATTAGTGCTGTTTCTGAATGATATTTATTAAAAACTTCAGAATCCATAAATTTAGATTCTCTTTTTAGTTTGTCGGGAAATCTATTTGTAATATCATTTAAATCTATTTCGAAAAGATCAATATTTAATGCCTTTGCAATTGTATCAACAATCTTTTGAACATCTTTGATAGAGGTTGTTTCGTTTAATGAAATAGAAAAGTGTTTTTCATTAATGTAATTGAAGTTAATTTTATTTAGTTCTGCAATTTTTTTTATTTTTTTAGTAGGACCATCTAAAAGTAAAGTATCAAAAAAATATTTATTATGTTGTTTTACCCCTATTTTGGTTAAATTCCTTTCAAGAATTGCTGTTTTTTTATGGATACTGGCAGCAATTTTTTTTAAACCTTTTGGTCCATGAAAAACGCCATACATACCAGCCATAACTGCTAATAGTACTTGTGAAGTACATATGTTTGAAGTTGCTCTATCTCTTTTTATGTGTTGTTCTCTTGTTTGAAGGGCCATTCTTAGAGCAGGATCATCATCAGAGTCTTTTGTAAGTCCAATTATTCTTCCAGGAACAGATCTTTTGTATTCATCTTTAGTTGCAAAATATGCTGCATGGGGGCCACCATAACCAAGTGGAATTCCAAACCTTTGCGAGGTTCCAACCACTACATCAGCTCCAAACTGAGAAGGTTTTCTTAATAAACAAAGTGAAAACAAATCTGCAGCAACTACAATTTTAATATTATTATTTTTTGCATTAGAACAGTGTTTTTCAATATCCTTAATATCACCAAAAACACCAGGATATTGCATTAAGCATCCATAAAAACTAGAATCATACTGAAACTGTTCAAAATCACCAATTTGTATTTGAATACCTAAAGGTTCTGCTCTGGTTTCTAATAAACTAATTGTTTGTGGAAGAGTGCTTTTTGAGACAAAAAAATTACAAACATTATTCTTTTTTTGTTCTCTATTTCTTAAGCTATATAACATAGTCATTGCTTCTGCTGCAGCAGTACTTTCATCTAATAATGAAGCATTAGCTAATTGCATCCCTGTTAAGTCACATATTATAGTTTGATAATTTAAAAGTGCTTCCATTCTTCCTTGAGCAATTTCTGCTTGATAAGGAGTATAAGCCGTGTACCAGCTTGGGTTTTCTAAAATATTTCTTTTTATTACAGATGGAACTATAGCTTGGTTATAACCTAATCCAATATAAGATTTATAAATTTTGTTTTTTTTTCCTAGTTTTTCAATATGAGATAGATATTCTTGTTCAGACAGAGCTGGTTTAAGATTCATTTCTTTTTTTAATCTTATATTTTTAGGTATTGTTTCAGAAATTAATTCTTCAATATTTTTAGAACCAACGTAATCAAGCATGTTAGTTTTGTCCAAATTATTAATTCCAATGTGTCTGTCAGAAAATCTGTACATATATTATATAAATTTATAATGTAAAAATAATTAATATCGTTATAATTAATACATAAATTTAGCTCTAAGTAAGAAAAGTTTTTAACTTATTAATTAACTAAAAATTATAATTAAAAAATCAGTTAAATGTTGTTCATAAAAAAACTTTTTGATTTTTATATAAAGTCAAGTTTTCACCTTGGAGTATGTGTGGTTTCTCTTTATATAATATCGATTTATAAACTTCAAATAGATTTAAATTATTATATTCTAACTTGTCTTTTTTCTTCAACTATTGTTGTATATAATTTTATAAAATATGCTTCAACATTACCATATTATTTTTTTGTACAAAATGCTCCAATAAAAAAAATTCAAATACTAAGTTTTTTTTTCGGATTTTTTCTTTTGTATTCTTTATTTTTTTTAAGCTTTGAAGCATTGTTTTTCGGATTTTTTCTTTTTTTAATTTGTGTTTTATATGTTTTTCCAATAAATCATTCTATTTCTAATTTTAGAAATAGGAGTAAGATTAAAATTTTTTTAGTAGCAATTTGTTGGTCTGGTTCAACCGTGATATTTCCTTTTATAGAATCAAATAATATAAATTATGGTGATTCTATGTTGTTATTTGTTCAGTTTTTTTTATTTGTAATAGTTTGTACTGTGCCATTCGAAATAAGAGATTTAAAATATGATTCGAATGATTTAAAAACAATACCTCAAATTTATGGAACAAACAATTCGAAGTATATCAGTTATGTACTTATTTTTATTTTTTTTTCTATTTCCTTTATTAGTAACGGAACAAGTATTGATTTAATTTCTGATTTATTAATATCTTTTGTGTTAGTATTTATCATCTACTTAACAAAGGAAAATCAGGGAAAGTATTTTTCAAGTTTTTGGGTTGAATCTTTACCTATATATTGGCTAATTATTCAATTTATTTTATTTAATAGAATCGTTTAAGACCTTTTTCTTTAGATTTTCTTTAAACTTCAATAGTTTTTCTAAAATCTCATTATTACTGCTCCCAATAATTTCAGCAGCCAATATTCCAGCATTTTTTCCTCCATTTAAAGCTACTGTACCAACAGGTACTCCACTAGGCATTTGAAGTATAGATAGAATTGAATCCCAACCGTCAATTGAGTTTCTGGATTTAATTGGAACCCCTATTACAGGAAGAGGTGTTATTGAGGCCATCATTCCAGGAAGATGTGCTGCACCTCCAGCACCTGCTATAATTACTGAATATCCGTTTTTATGAGCATTTTCACCATATTTCATCATTTTTTCAGGTGTTCTGTGAGCTGATACAATATCAGCGTCATTTTGAATACCAAATTCATTTAAAATATCAATTGCTTCTTGCATAACTGGAAGATCAGATTTGCTTCCCATTATAATACCAACTTTTGCCATAATAATTATGTTTTAACTTTAACTAATTCTTTAATTTTTTTAGCTTTTTTCAATGCATTTTCTAAATTAGAATCTAATACGGTAGCATGTCCCATTTTTCTATTGGGTTTTGTTGTGCTTTTCCCATATAAATGTACTTTAACATTGTCAAGCAACATAGCTTCTTTAACTCCATCATATACTACTTTACCCTGGTGACCAAATTCACCTACTAAGTTAATCATAATTGCTAAAGAATTAGATTTTGATGATCCAAGCGGTAAGTCTAGTATAGAATTAATATGCTGATCAAACTGTGAATTAAAACAGCTTTCAATTGAATAATGTGCGCTGTTATGTGGTCTAGGAGCCACTTCATTTATTAAAATTTTATTATCATGAGTTAAAAACATTTCTACTGCTAATAATCCAACTTGTTTAAATGATTCAGAAACTTTTAAAGCTATTTTTTTTGCTCTTTCATTTAATTCAGGACTTATTTGTGCAGGACAAAGTACATATTCAACTTGATTTGAAGTTTCATTGAACATCATTTCAACTATGGGAAAAATTTCTATTTGCCCACTTTTATTTCTTGCTATAGTTGTAGCTAATTCCTTTTTGAAAGGTATTAGATCTTCAATAATAAATTCAGTTTCTGGTAAATTTTTAAAATCTTCTTTTGATTTTAAAATCTTTACACCATATCCGTCGTATCCAAATTTCGTTTTTTTCCAAACACAAGGATATTTAATATTTTCTAAATCTTTCAATGATTTAAAGTACTTATGATTTGCAGTCGGAATATTGTTTTTTAAAAAAAAATCTTTTTGAGTTGATTTGTCCTGAATGATTTTTAATGTTTTAGAATCAGGATATACATTTACACCATTTCTCTCTAATTTTTCTAGTGCATCAACATTAACATGTTCAATTTCATAAGTCACAACATCACATTTTTTTCCGAAATTGTATACTGCATCAAAATCCATTAATTGCCCTTTTGTGAATTCAGAGCACATTTCTTTACAAGGCGAATCATCACTCGGATCTAAAACATTAGTTTTTATACTTAATCTGGATGTCACTTGTAATAACATTTTACCTAGTTGACCACCTCCTAAAATTCCTAATGTAAAATCTGTCGTAGAATAATTCATTTTAAAAAGATTGTTTTGCAAAAATACATTAAAATGTTATTTGGTATAAAATTATTTAACTATTGATTTTGGGGTTATATTTGTTTTCTTATATTTTTAATGACTATGGTTAACTTAATATTATTTGGAAAGCCAGGATCTGGCAAAGGAACTCAAGCTGAGTTTGTAAAAAGAAAATATGATTTGGTTCATATATCTACTGGAGACTTATTTAGAAATAACATTTCAAATAATACAGACTTAGGGTTATTGGCAAAATCTTATATGGACAAAGGGGATCTAGTTCCTGATGAAGTAACTATTAAAATGTTGGAAGCAGAAGTTAATAAACATCTAAATGCAAATGGGTTCATCTTTGATGGCTTCCCAAGAACAACAATTCAGGCTGAAATATTAGACCAGTTTTTAAGTACATTAAAATTGAGTATCTCTATGACAATTGCTTTAGAAGTTGATGAAAATTTACTAATTGACAGATTAATTAACAGAGGAAAAGATAGCGGAAGAGCAGATGATCAAGATAGATCTAAAATTCAGAATAGATTTGAGGAGTATAATAACAAGACTTATCCACTTATTAATTATTATAAAAATCAAAATAAATTTTTTGAAGTAAATGGGGTGGGAGATATTAATGAAATAAGTGCTAGAATTTTTAACACTATTGATAATAAAATATAATGACAGAAGGTAATTTTGTTGATTATGTAAAGATTAATGTATTTTCTGGAAACGGAGGAAAAGGATCAGCTCATTTTAGACGTGAAAAATACATTACCAAAGGAGGGCCTGACGGAGGAGACGGTGGAAGAGGTGGACATGTTGTTTTTGTAACTGACAAATCTTTGTGGACATTACATCACTTTAGATTTCAAAAACATTTTAAATGTGGTCATGGTGGAGATGGAAGTGGAAGTAGGAGTACTGGGGCAGATGGTGCTGATGCTCTTATTAGAGTACCTGTAGGTACCGTTATTAGAGATACGGAAACTAATAAAATTATATATGAAACTATTGAGGATGGTGATCATAAAATCATTTTAGATGGTGGAAAAGGAGGTTTAGGGAATTGGAATTTTAGATCTTCTACTAATCAAGCTCCAAGATATTCTCAACCTGGAATTAAAGGAAAAGAACGACAATTAACATTAGAATTAAAACTGTTAGCTGATGTTGGTTTAGTTGGATTTCCAAATGTTGGTAAATCGACACTTTTAAAAACTATTACATCTGCAAAACCGAAAATAGGAAATTATGAGTTTACTACTCTTAAACCTAATTTAGGAATTGTTCAATATAGAGATTACAGATCGTTTGTTATGGCAGATATTCCTGGAATAATTGAAGGAGCATCAGAGGGTAGAGGACTTGGACATCATTTTCTTAGGCATATCGAAAGAAATTCAGTTCTTCTTTTTTTGCTTTCTGCTGAATCTGATGATTTGGTTAGTCAATATAAAATTCTTCTTAATGAACTAAAGAAGTATAATCCTGAATTATTAGATAAACAAAGGATTATAGCAATATCTAAATCTGATTTAATTGATGATAAGGCAAAGCTTAAAATCAAAAAAGATATTTCAAGTAAAATAAATGATATTCCTTTTGAATTTATTTCATCTGTTTCTAATATTGGATTAGTCGAAATAAAAGATCTTTTGTGGAAGGTTTTAAATGAATAGATTTTAATCTTAAATTAGAGTTTTAATTTCATGAAAATTCATTTTATAGCAATAGGGGGAAGTGCAATGCATAATTTAGCTATAGCATTACATATCAAGGGTTACCAAATCTCAGGAAGTGATGATTCAATTTTTGAACCCTCTAAATCAAGATTAATACACCACGGTTTATTTCCGCAAAAAATTGGTTGGAATGCTTCAAATATCTCTGATGATTTAGATTATGTTATACTGGGTATGCATGCAAAAAAGGATAATCCAGAGTTAGTTGAAGCTCAAAATAAATCAATTAAAATATTTTCTTATCCAGAATTTATTTATGAAATGTCTAAAAACAAAACTAGAGTAGTTATTGGAGGAAGTCATGGTAAAACTTCCATTACAGCTATGGTTTTACATGTTTTAAATGACAATAATATTTCAGTTGACTATATGGTTGGAGCTCAGTTAAAAGGCTTTAGCACGATGGTTCATTTAACTGACGAAAATGATTTTATATTACTCGAAGGTGATGAGTATTTATCATCTCCTATTGATAGAAGACCTAAATTTCACTTATATAAACCAAATATCGCTTTATTAAGTGGAATTGCTTGGGATCACATCAATGTCTTTCCAACAAAGGAGATTTATTCTAAACAATTTGAGATTTTTCTTGATTCTATAGTTTCAGGGGGGGTTGTTGTTTACAATGAATTAGATTCAGAATTAAATCAAATGGTTTTAAATTGTTCAAATTCAATTAGAAAACTTGAGTATTCCTTACCTGAATTTTTTATTGAAAACGATATTTCATTTTTAAAAACAGATGAAGGCAGTCTACCATTAAAGATATTTGGTAATCATAATCTAAGTAATCTTTCAGGAGCTAAATTAATATGTCAATTAATGGGTGTTCAAGAGGAAGAGTTCAATAATTCTATTATATCCTTTGGAGGTGCTGATAAGAGATTAGAATCTTTGTTAGAAACGGATGACAGAGCATTTTTTAAAGATTTTGCTCACTCTCCTAGCAAAGTTAGTGCAACAACTAATGCTTTAAAAAATCAATTTAAAAATAGAAAATTAATAGCCCTTCTCGAACTCCACACCTTTAGCAGTTTAAATGAAGACTTTATTGGTGAATACCGAAATAGTTTGAAGCAGGCTGATGTAAGAATATTGTTTTATGATCCAAAAGCTGTTGCAAGTAAAGGATTAAAGAATATTTCAGTTCAAAAAATAAAGGATTCGTTTAATGATGATAATATGATAGTAATTTCAGATTCAAATCAGTTAAAAGATTATTTATTTGAATTATCTTTTTTGAATACAAATTTATTATTTATGAGCTCAGGTAATTATGCTTCACTAGATTTAGATGTTATTATTGATTTTATTAAAAATAATTAATGAATAATATTAAACATATATTTTTTGATTTAGACCATACGCTATGGCATTTTGAAAAAAACTCATCCCTAACTTTCAAATTTTTATTAAATAAATATAATATTGATATTGATCTTAAGGACTTTTTGAAAATTTATATGCCAATTAACTTTTCTTTATGGAATCTTTACAGAGATGATAAAATTACAAAGCAATATTTAAGGCATAACAGATTAAAGTCTACTTTTGAAAAGTTAAACATAAGTATTAAACCTAGCGTAATTGATGATATTTCTGATGACTATGTAAAACATCTTCCTGATAATAATTTTCTTTTACAAGACGCCATTACAGTTTTAGATTATTTATTTCCAAAATACACATTACACATAATAACTAACGGTTTTACAGAGGTTCAGAACACGAAAATTAAAAATTCTAATCTTAAAAAATACTTTACTTGTATTATTGATTCCGAGACAGTTGGTGTTAAAAAACCTCATTCAAAAATTTTTCAATACGCTTTTGAGGTTTCTAAGGCAACAAATAAAAATCAATGTTTAATGATTGGAGATAATTATGAAGCTGATATAATGGGTGCCATTAATAATGACTTTAAGGCTATACATTTAAATTCAAACAATGAAACATTGCACAAGAATTCAATAATAATTAATGACTTAATTTCTTTAATAGAAATTCTTTAATTAATGATGTTTTTGTCTTACCATTTCATAAAGAATAGTACCACAAGCGACTGATACGTTTAGAGATTCTATTTTTCCAAGTAAAGGTATTCTTATGAGCTCATCACATAATTTAATAACTGAACTAGAAAGCCCTTTTCCCTCTGAACCCATTATAATTGCTTGTGATTTACCGAACTCTGTTTGGTAAATATTATTTTCTGCTTTTTCAGATGCTCCAAATATTTTTATATCATGTTGTTTTAAAAGAAATATAGCATCTTTAATGTGAGAAACTTTACATATGGGAACATTAAAGATTGCTCCAGATGATGTTTTGATAGTATCTCCGTTTACTGGAGCACTACCACTAGATTGAATTACTATACAATCTATTGCGGTACATTCAGCTGTTCTTACGATTGCTCCAAAATTCCTAACATCAGATAACTGATCTAATATTAATAATGAAATTGATTTGGGCTTTGATTCAATTAAGTCACTTAAATCAGAAATAGTTAAGAAGTTTATAGGAGAAATTGTAGCGACAACCCCTTGATGATTTTTAGGAGTTAGTCTGTTTAATTTTTCTACAGGAACGTAAGATATTTCAATTGAGTTTTTATTTAATTTTTTTATTAATTCAAATCCATTTTTATTATTCAATCCTCTTTGCATAAAAACACGATTAATCGATTCATTTGAATCAATAGCTTCAATTACAGCTCTTATACCATAGATTAAGGTATTCTTTTCCATTTATGATTAATTAAGTAATTATATTGAATTAAAGTAGGAGACTAGTTCTATTAAACTTTCCTTTTTCTTAAGATTTAATTTATTTGCTTTTTTATATTTTTTTAAAAGTTTTTGATCAAATATATTTTTAGCAAGTAATTTTTTGAATGATCTGGGAATTGAGTGCCACTTGCCATCTTTATTAATTAAAAATTCATTAGCATCAGCCCATTTTGGTTTTGGATCACTTGATGAACCTGAGGATGGGGCAACTGCACCTGTTCTAACAGGCATCTTTATTACTTTTCTAGGAAAATAGTAAAGAGATATATTATCAAGTTGAATACAATCCTCTAAGACAGCTATAATTTCCTCATTATTTAAATTTATTGAGTGAGATTTATAAGTATTACCATTCATTTCAATTTTCACTGAACTATTTAATTCTATAATACTTGGCTGCGAGCTTGCATTCTTTTTGATTTCGAATTTTTGTGTTCCAACATTTAATCTGGTTAGCACATTGTATGTCTTACCGCTATTAAATATTATTTTACCATCTCTAAAATTTTTATCTAGAAAGGGGGAACCCTCTGCTTCACTGAAGTCTTTTTTCATTAATTTCCTCAACAATACATTTCCGCCACTAAATAAGTCATCTGTAGAAACGCTAAAATCTTGACTAAAGGTTAATTGGCTTGATATTAAAAAAAATATTATTAAAGTATTTATGTTTTTCATTTTATATGTTTAATTCCTCAAATATAGATAAAGTTATTGACCTTCATTCTTAAATATTTATCAAAAAAAAAGCGCTCCTAAGAGCGCTTTTTTATATATAAAGTAGTTTACTAAATTATTTAGTATCCCACCATACTTTTGAATCTTGACTGTAACCAGAAATTTTAGCAACAGCAGCGTCATGGTTAGCTTTGTTAGCACTAGCAGTTGTAGCACCGTAACCATATCTCATTGGTATTCCAGTTCCTGTTAAAGCATCAGTTGCAGGAGCTAAAACTGGATAATCCAATCTTCTCCATTCTGACCAAGCTTCGTGTCCTTGTAAATACAATGCAACCCACTTTTCAGTAGCCATTGTTTCCATAGAAACAGGAGCTACAGAACCTAGATATGCAGTAGCATCAGCAGTACTAACACCCCATTGAGCGTGAGAAGCTGCGATACCATACTCATACCATAATTGAGCACTACCAGGTAAACCACTCCATCCTCTTAAGTGAGCTTCTGCATAAGAGAAACATACTTGAGCATAAGAATATAGCATACCACCAGCATTAGTACCATCATAAATTACAGAAGATGGTAAGAATGATATTCTAGTTTGTAAAATACCAGGATTTAATACACCATAAGGCATTCCAGCGTAAGTATTTCCACCATATTCAACATAGTCGATTTTTGATGTATCACCAGTTGCGCTAACAACAGGAGCAGCATACTTAGCTAGTCTTGGATCACTGTTTGCAAATAAATGGTCTACCATTACATCACTTGCAGCAAAATCTTCTCTAGACTGAAATCTATCTTGCCATGGGTTATCGTTATCGTCAGAAGTAGTGTAAGGGTAATGAACGTTATCAGCATTACTTCCTAATACACCACCAGAAACAGCTTCTTTAAATTTAGCTTCTGCCATTGCAGGATCAGCATCAGCCATTCTTAAAGCCATCACCATTTTCATAGTGTTTCCAAATTGTCTCCATTTAGCTGCATCTCCGTTAAACATAAAGTCACCAGATAATCCACCACCATCTAAAAAGCTGATAGCAGCATCAATTTCCGTTAACAAACCAGCGTAGATAGCTGATTGATCATCAAAAACAGGCTTTAAGTTATCAACTCCTTGAAGTGCTTCTGAATAAGGCATTGCACCCCACATATTTGTCATGGCTTGCATCATGTATACTTTAAGTAGATGAGATACACCTTTTTGCATACCTACAGAACCAGATGATGAGTAATCAGCAGCGTTCTCAGAATTGTTAAGATTAATAACTGTCTGTAAGTCCATTAATGGACCAGTATAATAACTGTCGAAATTCCATTGGATAGTTTCATAACATGAATCTTCATTATATGTAATCTCAGAAACATGCTGAGCTAACAAATTAGGATTCACACTACTAACAAGACCGGGAATATTTCTCATAGCACCTGTAATAAGTGCTCCAGTATTAGCTTTAGAAATTGAGTTTGGGTTTAAGTTTTCATCCCCAAAATCTACAGTTTCACAGGACACAAACAATAAGCTACTTATTGTTAACAGTCCGATAATTTTTTGAATTTGTGTTTTCATTATTTATAATAATTTATAATTAAAATTTAAGGGCTACGTTAAGTCCAAATGATCTAGCAGATGGTAACTGTCCACCTTCACTAGCGTAGTTTCCTCCAGACCAACCAGATCCAAGTTCAGATGGATCTAAACCAGGTGTTTTAGCACCTCTATAGTCACCCCAGTCTGTAGTTTCAGAAAGGATTGCTAAGTTTGTTCCAATTAATGCTACATCAATTCCAGTAAAAGGAGTGTTTGAAAGTTTATCACTATCAAAGTTATAACCTAATCTTACTTGTCTTAATTTAACAAATGAAGCGTCAACTAACCAAAGATCATCTCTAGTCCAGTTACCCCAAGCCCAGCTATCTGGAGCTCTGTAGAAATCAGCAACACTTCCGTCAGCATAAACACCAACTTGATGTATACCACCACCAGCACTTACTGGATCTCTTTTTTGGTTTCCTTTGTCATTTTTACCAGCTGTCCATTCGTGAAGACCAGCAGCCATTGAGAACATGTCTGTTACTGAGTGGTATAAACCACCATCTTGGAAGTCAATTCCGATAGCAAGATCCCAATTTTTATAAGTTAAGTTAGATGTAATACCTCCTGTATAGTTTGGCATAACATTACCTAATAACTGATTGTTTTCATATCTGTGGTTTCCACTTGCGTAGTATACCCAGTTACCGTTATCGTCTTTCAATCTTTTTCTTCCATATAACATTCCCCATTCTTCACCTACAATTTCTTGTAAATCCATACTTGACCATGATAACCATGAGTTAAGTATATTTCTTTCAATTCCAGGGTATATGAAATCAACCATTTTTTCTAAAGTTGCGAAGTTCACAGAAACATCCCATCTTACATCTTCAGTTTGAATTGGTGTTCCTGATAACATAACTTCAACACCAGTTGAAGAAGTGATTTTTGAATTAACACTTAATCCAGTGTATCCAGTTGATCCTGCAGCTGATACAGCTACTGGTAATCCTGAATCTTCTCTGTCAAAATATGTTAAGTCAAATCCTAATCTATTGTTTAAGAATTTCATTTCAATACCGTATTCAGTTTCTTTTCTAATTCCACCAGTTAACTGAGGGTTAGCTAAAGTATTTGGTACAGCAAGTGAAGCTAATGAACCATAAGCAGTTCCAGATCCAAATGTTGGACTAGTAGCGTAAGTTCCAGGGAAAATAGGAGCTTCAGCGTAACTAGCTCTTAATTTTCCGAAAGTAACACCATCTAGATTTACTAATTTATCAAATAAGAAACTACCTGTTAAAGAGTATGTTTCAATTCTGTTGTTATCTGCAGCAGCAGTAGAACTCCAGTCAAAACGGTAAGAACCGTCTAAATATAACATACTATCGTATCCTAAAGAAACAGATGAATAAGCAGCTCTTCCGCTGTTATTTGTTCTGTATGTAGAATAACCTGGCTTATCAACAGAGTTAGCAATAGTATAAAAATCAGGAATTGCTAAACCACCAGATGTACTAGCACTTGTGTTTATACTTCTATATTGTTTTGCAGCATATCCAACTAAAGCGTTAACGTCAAACTTATCAGTAATTGCTTTACTATAATTTAGTCTAGCTCTAAATTCATTTTGTTCAGAAACAAATGAACCTTCACTGTATCCAGCTTGAGTACTTAAAGTGTTTTTACCAATGTAATTTCTTGAATTACTTGTTCTATTATAAGCTCTTCTGTTAACTTCAACATTAGCAGAAACTCCATCAGCTATTTGATAATCAAATCCAAAGTTACCTGAGTAAGTAGAATTTTCATTATTGTTTGTGTTTTGGTATTGCTCATAGTGTGGAGCATCCCAGTACTGTGGACGAGCATTTCTAGCAGATCTTCTATTCCAAGTATAAAAAGCACCTTCATAGTGATAATTATCTCTTAGTCTATCCATATCTAACTGTCTTTGCCACCACTGGCTAAAGTTTGATTGTAAGCTTCCGTATCCACTACTAACAAAGTTGTCAGTATTTTGAATTCTTGCATTCAATGAAGTATACATTGTGAATTTATCTGTTAAATCAACTGATCCGTTGATATTAACATCATATGTATCTCTAGATGCATTAGGAACTGGTAGTGCATTTTGTGTAGCACGTCCAGTTGCTCTGAAGCTGTAATCATCACCACCTTTTCCAAAAGAAACACTAGTAGCAGATTTCATTCCAGTTTCAAAGAAATTTTTAACGTTGTTAGGATTTGGAGACCATCCTCTTTGTTCACCAAAGTTTGGGTGATTAGGAATCCATGAATCCCAGTGACGAGCCAAAGTACCATCTAATCTTGGTCCCCATGATTCATCAGCTGCGTAGTAAGGAATATTTTGTCCATTAAATGCTGCCCAAGACGCAGGGTCTGTTGCAGGATTGTAAGCAAATGTATCCCATGATTGATCGTATCCACCACCATACTCATTTTGGTAGGGGTGTAATCTACTAATATTAGAAGCAACAGTATTGTGATCTACAGTAATGTAAGTTTCACCAGCTTTTGCTTTCTTAGAAGTAATTACAATCACACCACTTCTAGCTTCAGCACCATATAATGCAGTTGCTGCAGCACCTTTAAGAATAGTAATGTTGTCAATGTTATCAGTATTAATATCTGTTGAAGACATTTTAATTCCATCTACAACATATAATACATCTTGTTCACCTCTAAGTCTAATAGCACTTGATTCAAATGTAGAACTAGGTCCAGAAATAACCTGAACACCAGCAACTTTACCAGCAAGAGCTGTTTTAAAGTCAAGTTCCTTAGTTTTAGTTAAGGCAGAGCCTTCAACTTTTTGTTGAGCATAACCAAGTGACTTGGCTTCTCTAGTAATACCAAGTGCAGTTACAACAACTTCTTCTAAAGCGTTGTCTGACACAAGTGTAACGTTAATTGTAGCAGAAGCTCCAATTGTTACGTTTTGAGTTACAAATCCAACATAACTTACAGAAAGAACATCTCCTTCAGAAGCTGATATTGAATAAACACCGTCAAAGTCAGTTGTAACACCATTAGATGTTCCAGCAACAATAACAGTAGCTCCAGGAAGTGGTACACCTGAACTGTCAGAAACAGTACCGGATACACTCGTCTGAGCTAAACCCCATTGAAACATTATCATAAATGATAACGCTAAAAACTTTTTTAAATTTGTTTTCATATTTTGTT
>Ga0209832_1000113_pt1 | contig 56794 bp, 50 predicted proteins | sample COGITO_mtgs_1104_2_FD_185516 | JGI IMG/M metagenome (GOLD analysis project Ga0209832, IMG submission 185516) | Pelagic marine microbial communities from North Sea - COGITO_mtgs_110407 (SPAdes) (version 2) | ecosystem: Environmental > Aquatic > Marine > Epipelagic ...
GGATATTTTTTTCTAGATTTAATTACTCCATGAGAACCATCAGGGTGCACATCACACAAAGCGACAACTCTTTCTTTACTGGCCCATTTATCTCTAATGTCTCCTCCTTTTCCACCAGAACCAATTGCAGCAATTAATAATTGATCACTTGGTGAAACATAACCATTTCCTCCCAAAACATTTCTAGGAACTATGAAAATACCTGATCCAATAACTGATGATTTTTTTATAAAGTTTCTTCTAGAGTTTTTTTTCATTAAATTGATGACTTGAAATTATATTTACTATAAGCTTGAATTTATGAAGAAATTTTTTATTTACTTATCTATTAGTTTAATTTTTTCTCAACAATTAGCTTAATCATAAGAAATTAAAGATTAAAATGCGTTATTATTTGGGGAAGTAGGAAAGACCTTGTTGCCAACTAGTTATAACGACAACAAATCTACAGTTTACAGATCTTTGGTTTCTGATAATAGAAAATTTTGTTCCATTTTAGTAAAAGCAGAAACATTCAAAATATAATTTTTTTCTGAACGTATCTGCTTTTTGAAAACAAAAATATCAAATAAATAAACGAATTGCTTTATTAATTGTATCCTGGATTTTGAGTTAAATTTGGATTATTAACCAGTTCTAACGCAGGAATCGGAAACAATAAATGTTTTTCCTGTAAAGATTGATTTGAATCAAGATTAGTGTGTCCAACAAAATTATTGAAATCACCTGTATTGCTATCAAATACCTTTCTAAGACGAACCATGTCAAACCACGTAATTTGCTCGTAACATAACTCATGCCATCTTTCTTTCCAAATTAATTTTTGAAATGATTCCTTTGACAAGGAACTTGGCATAGCCAGTCCTGCTCTGTCTCTTATCCTTTTAACAGCATTAAGGGAATCCGCATTTGGTCCAGAGATTTCATTTGATGCTTCAGCGAAAATAAGTAATACTTCAGCAAAACGAATAATAGAAAAATTCAGGAAATCACCTGTGCCTTTACCTTCCACAACATCACTTCCATAATTAGCAACATTAAAGTGTTTATAAACATATGGACCGCCTAAGTCAGTAAGTGCTCCGCTTCCTCCTAAGAAATAATCAGTAAAAAACCAACCTTTACGATTTACTTTTCTTAAGTCTCCATCTTCAAATGAATTATAAAAATTTGATTCAGGCACATTAGTTTGCCATCCTGTAGCTCCACCCTTTGTAATGTTTACAGGGGGTAAAAAGCTATATGCCATTGGATTTGATTCAACATTTGGTGCATATTGTATGCCGAAAATATGTTCAACTTTGTTTTCATTGCTTTCTTCATGTATTTCTCCATAAGTATCAAATAAATCAGCTCCGGAACCATCAATCACTTCCTTAGCTTTAGTTGCCGCATCAACATAATACTCTGTTTTGTTAAGAGGATTTCCAGCCATTGTTATATAAACTTTTGCCAGTAAAGATTTAACGGCAGCCATAGAAACCCTACCAGTTTGGTCAGTGAAGGGTAACCCTGAGCTTTCAGAAAATTTCAAATCAGAAACTATTTGATTGTATACTTCGCTTTGAGAAGTACGAGCAGCATAAAAATCTTCCGAACCAGTACCTACAGGTGAAGTAATCAAAGGTATGTCACCCCATATTCTAACAGCATTAAAGTAAGCCCAAGCTCTTAAAAAATAGGCTTCTCCTAAAATTTGTTTTTTTCTATTTTCAGGCATATAAATGCCTGGAACTTTTTCAATTACCATGTTAGCGTTAGCAACGAGTTTGTAAGTCCCAGCCCAAATATTTTTTACGTGTGCGATATTAGAATCGTAAGACAATGAAGACAAACTATTTAAGTCTTGGTTTGAACTGCTATTATTTTTAGATTGTCCTGTTACGGCTTCCAATAAATGCCAATTACTAGAGTTACCACCAGCGTATCCGCCGATAAACCTAGTACTTGCATAAACTCCATTTAAAGCAGATTCGGCATGAACATTAGATTTGTAAAAAGAATCGGGATTTAAACTTGATTGGTTTTCTTCATCTAAAAAATCAGAGCATCCTAAGTTAACGAGAAATAATAGAGAGATGCTAAGGATTCTATTTATTCCTTTTATTTTAAAATATTTCATAATATATAATTTTAAATTTATTTTAATTTATTTAAATACCTACTTGTAATCCTATTACAAAGGTTGAAGATTTTGGATATTCATGCCACTTAAATCCTTGTGAAGCAACGTTTCCACCAGCCACATTCCAATTTGCTACGTCTACCTGAGGATCTGACATTATATCTTTATCCATTAATAAAAAGAAATTCTGAGCCGAAACATACAATCTTAATTTATTTAGGTTCAGGCGTTGAATTGATTCTGATTTAAATGTATAACCAAGCATCAAGTTATTTCCACGAAGAAAAGAAGCATCTTTTACCATGTGAGAATCAAATAATGACACACTTCCAGCAGATGCATTTCTTACTTGAGGAATCATAGTATTTTGATTATCAGGTGTCCAAGCGTTTAATACAGTTGTATAGAGATTGGTACCACCAATACTATTTTCACCCCAATGTAAGCCAAGGTCTGCAAGATCATTACCAATAGAATATTGAACATCAAGAGTTAAATCAAAACTTTTGTATTTGAAATAATTTGTAAAGGTTCCATAAGCATCTGCATATCCATTACCAATAATAGATCTATCTGAATTATCAATTACATAATCACCGTTAAGATCTTTATATTTTATATCTCCTGGCAATACAGTTTTACCACCTCTATAATTATATTTTGCTGCCTCTTCAGCTTCATTTGTACCCCAAACCCCTAATCGGGTGAATCCATACATTGAACCTATAGCCTCACCTATTCTAATAATAGAACCTCCCCCGAGAAATTGAGGAGAAGCTACATCAAAAATATCTGAAGGAGAAGCAAGTGAAAGTACTTCGTTTGTATTCATTGAAATATTAAAAGTTGAATTCCAAGTAAAATCAGGCCTATCTATATTTATTGAATTTAAACTCAATTCGAAACCTTTATTTACCATTGACCCAATATTTTGTCTTATAACACTAAATCCAGTTGACTCTGGAACTGGTGCGTTCAATAGCATATCTGTTGTTTCTCTATTATAATAATCCATTTCAATATTTAGCCTATCATTTAGTAAACCAAGTTCTAATCCAATGTCAAATTGAGTCATTATTTCCCATCTTAGACCTGTGTTTTCAAGAGTAAGTAAACCAGTTCCACCTGCTGAAGCGCTACCAAAACCAGCAGTATAACCAGGAATGTTACTCCCTCCTAAAAGAGATCCTGGACCTAATTGGGCTTCAGAAGAGTATGCGGGTATACTTGAATTACCAGTTTGTCCATAACTTGCTCTTAGCTTAAGATTTGAGATTACATCGCTATTGGAAAGAAAATCTTCTTTAGATAATCTCCAAGCTGCTGCTGCTGATGGGAAAAATGCCCATTTATTAGCTTTCCCGAATTTAGAAGATCCATCAGCTCTAGCAGTAAATGTAAAAAAGTATTTGTCTTTAAGATTATAATTAATCCTAGTAAAAAAGGAATTAAGCGCCTCTCTACTCATAGATGATGATGAGTTTTTAAATGACGCCGCACCTAAGTTATTAGGACCATATCCATCCGAGGGAGTGCCATACCCATCCCCTTGAAACCAAGTAAGGTCAGTTTGTTGCCATGAAGCTCCTAATAAAGCAGTTATTGAATTATTATCATCTATTTCCTTTGAGTAGGTTAAATAGTTTTCAATTGAATAAAAAACATTTCTTGCATTACTTTGAATAGCCCCATTGTTTCCGCCATTCATAAATTGAGGATAAAATATTTTTCTTCCTTGATTTAGAATATTTGATGAAACAGATGTTCTCAATTCTAAATCCTTAGAAATATTAATGTTTGTAAAAAAACTACCTGTAAAATTATGACTATCAGTCATGAACTTACGATTATTTAAATCCATAACTGGATTATACATAAAATTCCCGCCTGCTCCTGTACCAAAACCATATTCTAAATTAGATGCGTAATTTAAAAACCATGGAGGGAAAAACGGACTATTTCCAGTTGCATATTGCACTGGTAAAAACGGAAAGGCATGAGTCGCTGACTCAAATACCCATGGACCAGTGTCCTGATTGTTTTCTTGTCGTACACTAAAATCTACTGTTCCTCCTACTTTTAACCATGAGTTAACTTGATCCTCAAAGTTAACTCTTGTAGAATAGCGTTTCATATAGGAGTTTATTAGAAGACCTCGTTCGTCTCTTAAACCAATAGAAGCATTAAATGTTCTTTTATCGTCACCTCCAGAGAATCCAATTTGATGATTTTGAGACATCCTGCGTTGTCTAATTTCATTATACCAATCTGTATCGTATTTAGCTTTACCACTAGAGTCAAAAAGTTCGTTAACTAAATCACCAAGAAAAGCACCTGCTCTTTTTTTGCTAGGTTCTTGATTAGCATAATTTCCAGATGCCCAGCCTGTAGGATCAAATTTTGCAATATTATCATAAGCTAGTTGCTCTATCATTTGAAATTGTTCAGAATTTAGCCTCTTAGGTGTCGCATTAGGGCCATATTCACTTACAAAAAATTCAGAATTATAGGTAACTCTACTCTCACCTGATTTTCCTTTTTTAGTTGTTACTAGTATAACTCCATTAGCACCTCTAGCTCCATATATAGCAGTTGATGAAGCATCTTTTAAAACTTCTATAGAAACTATATCTGATGGATTTATATAATCAATTGCAGTATTTGATAAACCAAAAGTCAATGGACCCTGAGGCAACTGAACACCATCAACTACATAAAGAGGATCATTACCCGAATTAATTGAGCTAATCCCCCTAATACGAACTTTTGACTTACCACCTGGTCTACCGTTAGCTGCGTTGACTTGAACCCCAGCAATTTTTCCTGCAAGTGCTTGATTAATTGTAGCAACTGGACGCTCAATAATCTGACTCTCCTTTATTGACCCAACTGCACCTGTAAGATCAGATTTTTTTTGACTACCATATCCTATAACTACTATTTCATCAAGAGATGAGCCATCAATTGTTAATTGAACAGAAATGTTATTAGAATTACCCACAGCAATTGTTTGAGTTTCAAATCCAATAAAAGAAATTTGTAATGATGCATCCTCGTTCTCTAAAGAAATAGAAAAATTACCGTCAAAATCTGATGTTGTTCCATTACTTGTTCCAACTTCAATTATTGTTGCACCTGGAAGAGGATTTTCATTATCATCTGTAATTATTCCAGTGATAATTCTTTGCTCAATGTCTTCTTGTTTAATATCAACTACATTATCTTTTTCAATTAATTGTGATTTTTCAAGAATAACAACGTTTTCTTTTAATCTAAATTCAATTTTATTTTCAAAAATTAAACTGATAGCTTTTGATATTGTCACTTCTTTTAAAGATAAACTTATTTTTTTCTTAAAATCATAAATATCATTATCATAAAAAAACCTCAGTTCAGTTGATGACTCAATATTATCCAGAATATTTCTAATTTCAGTATTTTCAACATTTACTGAAATTTTATCTTGTGAATAAATATTGTTGTGTGCAAAAGATGAAAACGTCATAATTACAGAAAGTAAAACTGACATTTTCATAATTTTTGCTAGCTTTTTTAAATTATACTGCCAATTACTTGACAACAAGTGATTAAGTTTCATAAATTTGTTTTTTTAGTGATTATTTTAATGGTTCTCGTTTTAATGGTTGCTATTTTATAGGGGCTATTGTTACAGCAATAGCCTTTTTAAATTTTTATTTTTTTCATTCAATTAATATTTTATTGTTTATAATTTGATATTTTAATCCATATACCTCGCTTAAATAAGAAAGCACATCATTTATAGTTTCTTCATTATAGAGTATTGTTGCTGTAAAATATTTTTCTTCTAAATCCTTATTATTATTAATAATTATAACATTATAAATTCTTTCTAGCTTTTGTATCATTCCAGGAAGACTCTCGTTTCTAAATGCTACTCTACCATCAATCCATGAGGTATATAATGAAGTATTGACTCTAGTACGTACAATTTCTGAATTTGAGTAATTAACTTTAGCTTTTTCTCCAGGTCTAATCATTAAAATTTTATTCTTTGTATCATCATCTGAAAGTTCACTAACTCCTAAACTGCCCTCAGTTAAAATAACTTCCGAAAAATTATCTTCTGGATAGTCCTTGAAATTAAATTTAGTTCCATAAACATATGCTGAAGTATTATTTGAGGATACTATAAATTGACTTTCATTGCTTTTCACTTTAAAAAAGGCCTCACCATCAACGAACACCTCTCTAGTAAGGTTATTAATAAAATTAACTGGATATCTTAAGGATGTCCCAGAATTTAAATAAACCAGAGTTCCATCAGAAAGTTCAAGATTAAAAACTTTTCCATAGGGAACACTGATAGTATTATATTTTAGATCTTTAATTGTAGGATCAGTTTTATAATAAAGCGTATTGCTTGTATGATTTACTAAAATATTATTATTAATCTTATTTTGATTTTTATTTAAATTTTCTAAATCAATTTTACTACCATTTTCAGTTGTTAGAGTAATCTGATTAGGATCTATTGATTTTAAATCATCATTTTCATCTACACTTGAAAATAAATAAATTATTATTAAAAAAGAACAAAGCACATAAGCAATGTTTGTAAAAACAAGTGCTCTTTTTTTAATTGAAGGTTTATTATTAGAATTAATTTTTAAATTAATATCTCTTATGATTTGTTCTTGATCGAATTTATTCAAAGCTAAGTTTGTAAGGTGGTTTATTGAAATATACTCAACATATTGAGCATAGTTCTTTTCATTATTAATCCAATGTAAAAGAATATTTAACTCTGATAATGAAGCTTCATTATCAAAAAATCTTAATATAATTTTTTCAATTTTACTTTCCATATTATATCATTATTACGAACTCCAAAACTAAAACCCTATATAATTGGGGAAATCGTAAATAAAAATTAAAATTTTTAACAATTTTAAAAAATATTTATAGATTTATTAAATATTAAATAATTTTGAATGGATCAAGATAGTTTAGAAAAAAATAAAATTCTTATCAAAAAACTTCAAGAAGGAGATCAAAAAGCTTGGAAAAATGTAGTTCAAAAATATAGTGATAAACTCTTTGGATATGCTCTTAGTTTATCGTTTGATCATTCTATTGCATCTGACATTGTTCAACAGGTTTTTATTAATTTTTACGAATATCGTTATAAATTAAAGCCCCAATATTCAATGGAGTCATTTCTGTATAAGTCAATCTATAATAAATTTATAACTGATTATCACAAAAATAAATCCTTAACAAGATTACATGAACAATACTACTCTATTTTAGATCAACAATTAAAAAACAATTCAAACGAAAATCTATCTAAAAAGATACGTGAAATGAACTCCTTAATTGATGAACTTCCAGAAAAAACTAAAATTATATTTTCTCTAAAAAAGAAACATGGCCTTACTAATGAAGAAATCGCTAAACACAACAAGATTTCAATAAAAAGTGTTGAAGCTCATATAACAAAAGCATTCAAATTGCTACGCAATAAGGTAAGGAAATTCAAGTACTAGCAAATATTTATATCTACTTAAACGAGTTGGAAAGGTTATTCAGAAAGCAGAAATGAGTTTTTGATAAAATTAGATTCAAAATACATTCATTAATCTACTCTTCCTACTAGATTTTTTTTATACATTGAATATTAATTATACTTTTAAATTTATGAAGAATTTTTTTATTTGTTTGACAATTGGTTTAATTTTTTCTCAACAATTAGCCCAATCGCAGGAACTAAAAGGCAAAAAGGTGTTAATTGTATGGGGAGGCTGGGAAGGACATAATCCAGAGGTCTTTTCAAATATTGTTGAAAATTGGTTAATTAAAAATTCGGCCAAAGTAGAAGTTAAGAATAGTTTAGATATTTATTCAAATTTAGATCATCTTATGAAATTTGATTTAATAATACAATCAGTAACCAATGGAGAAATCACACCCGAACAAGAAAAAAATCTAATTCAAGCGATAAGAAATGGCGTTGGATTTGCTGGAGCTCACGGCGGACTTATAGACTCTTTCAGATCTAATACTGCTTATCATTTTATGACTGGAGGACAATGGGTAGAACATCCCGGAGGAATGGTAAATTTTAAAGTAAAAATTATTGAAGATGAATTTACTAAGGGTATAGAGGATTTTGAAATATTTAGTGAACAATATTATATTCACTTTGATCCAAATATTGAGATTCTTGCTACAACAAAATTTGATGGAATAAATTATCCATGGATCAAGGACGTTGAAATGCCTGTTGTTTGGAGAAAGAAATTTGGAAAAGGAAAAGTTTTTTGTATTTCATTAGGACACAATCCAAATGAGTTCAAAACCCACATAGAAGCATGGAAACTACTAACAAGAGGGTTTATTTGGGCTAGTTCGAATTAAAAAGAATTTAAATTTACTAGTTCTTGTTTTTTTAATGTTCTCCACTTTCCTCTGGGTAAATCCTTTTTTGAAAGTCCAGCAAGCAGAACTCGGTCGATAGAAATAACTTTATGGTTATATTTTTCAAATAAATTTAAGATACTAGATTGTTTGCCAGAACTAACTTCAAGACCCAATTCATTTTGCAATCCATCAGTAACAAAATCAATAGATATTATTTCAATATTTTTGCTGTTTGGTGAATTTTTGATAGAATGTAAATCCTCAATTGAAATAACATTCTTTAACCTAATATGAAATAGCTGTTTAAATGAGTTAAATCTTTTAGAAATATTATTATTAAATTGATTGTCATTTGAAATTAATACCAAGCCTGAAAATTGCTTGACTGTAGGTTGAATAGGTCTTAAGTTAACAGCATTTAAAGATGACATTAGATGTAAAACATTTTTTTTTCCTGAGATATTAAAATCAAAATCTAATGGCTTATTTAAAAGCAAATAATGAAATTTATATGGGTAAATTAAATCTCCATCAACTTTAACTTCATCATTTAAAGAAATTTTCAAACCGAGTTTTTCAACTAATTTATTGTTTACAAAAACTCTACCACTTTGAATGTAATCATCTGCTTCACGTCTAGTACATAGACCTGAATTAGAAATGTATTTGTTTAGTCTTACAAGTTGACTTTCCATATTATTTTATATACCATGCAATATTATACTAAATAATCCCAAAACGATTAAAAGTTTTAATGAATTATGTAGAAATTGAAATTTTTCTTTTGAATGACTCTTCCAAAGAAAGTAGTTGAATATAGTTAAGAAAATAAAACTGAAAAAATAAAAATATTTCATGTAAGACAGTTCATAAGAAATTAATATTAAATAAGCAATCACCAACACTAAAAATGAACAAAAAGTAATGTAAAACTTAGAAGCTTTTTCTCCATATTTTACAGGAATTGTGAAATAATTTAATGTAAAATCTCCAACAAAATTTTCAAGATCTTTAATTACTTCTCTTATCAGAACAATTAAAAACAAAAATAATGCGTGGGAAAAAATTTCGTTAGAATAATTTTTATAATATAGAATAATTGCAAAAAAAGGAGTAATTGACAAAAGAACAGAAAAAATATTTCCTATAAATGGATACTTACTAATTTTAACAGAATAAATAATTATACTAAAAATATAGACAATGAAAAAAATAAGAGCTTTTAAGGAAACTAAAAAAGCTAGAATTAATGTTACGACATTCAAAAAAACATAAACTGTAAGTTTTGTTCTTCCAGATATTTCCTTCTCAAGAGTGGTTTTTAAAGGTCTATTAATTAAATCTTTTTCAGAATCAAAAACATTATTTATAATATAACCGGCTGAAATTGAAAAAGCTGAAGAAAAAATAATTAACCAAATATTAATATCAAAAACAACTTCATAAAAATTATTATTGTCAGAAAGGATATAAATTGAAGAAATAAATTGAGCAGTTATAATAAAAAGAATATTATAGCCTCTAACAACAGAGAACAAACTTAAAAATTTAAATAAAAATCTTTTATTTAAAGAAACAAAAGACATCAGAAATTGTATACAACCTCAAGTTTGTAATTAGAAAGAGATTCTTTAGCTTTTTGGAAATCCTTAGAAAAACCTAATATATATCCACCTCCACCTGATCCACATAATTTCAAAAAATAATCATCAGACTCAATTCCTTTTTTCCAAAGTTGATGAAAGTCTTTTGGGATCATTGGTTTAAAATTTTCTAAAACAACCTTAGACAAAATCTTCATATTCGTAAACAATGAATTAAAATTGCCATTTAAAAAATCTTCTACACAATCATCGGTAGTTTTAATAAAATTTTCTTTTATTATTTTATTATAATTTTTATTTTTCATTGATTTAAAAAATAAATCTACCATTGGAGCAGTCTCACTTGACATTCCACTATCTAATAAAAACACAGCACCTTTTCCGTTTGAAGACTGAGAAGGAATTCCTGTAGTTTCGATTTCATTTTTAGAATGAATTAAAATTGGCAAACTCAAATAACTATTTAATGGGTCTAATCCTGAGGATTTTCCATGAAAAAAAGATTCCATTTTTGAAAAAATATTCTTAAGGATTAATATTTTAGGCTTGGTTAAATTTTCTAAAACTGTAATTTTATTTAATGCATATCTATCATAAAGAGCGGCAACTAAAGCACCACTACTTCCAACCCCATAGCCTTGAGGAATCGTGCTGTCGAAAAACATGCCATTTTTAAGATCAGTGTCAAGTTTAATAAAATCAAATTCAACAACAGAGCTTTCAATTGTTTTTAAATAATTTTTAAAGTCTGTAAGACTTTTATTTGATGCTTTTTCAGATTCATTTTTGAAATTTCCAATCTTTAAACCACCTTTAAAAAAATTGTAAGGTATTGACAAACCCTTAGAATTTTTAATTATTCCATATTCACCAAATAACAATATTTTTGAGTAAAACAAAGGGGCTTTCATATTGTAAAATTATAATTTATTTGGTCCATAACCAACATGGTCATTTATAAACTCACCTTTTTGACAATACTTAGACAGCTTTTCATTAATGAATTTTTGAATCGTATTGAAATTTTTCTTCGGATATAACATATGGATATTAGCTCCAGCATCAAGAGTAAAACATACTTCAGAATTTGTATTTTTTCTATAATTCCAAATTTCATTAATAATATTTAAAGTATTTGGCTTTATTAATAGATAATATGGATTAGATGTCATCATCATGGCATGCAATGTAAGGGCTTCTAACTCAACAATATTAGTAAAAGCATCAAAATCACCGGAAACTAAAATTTTATTTAAAAGTTTCATGTTTTTTTCAACTTGATTAAGTCGATCACCAGAAAAAGAATGATCGTTCATTAATCCATGCCCTACAGTACTTGAAATATGTTTTTGTCCTTTGTCAACTAACAAAATAGTATCTTGAATATTTCTAAAGTTATTGTGTATTTTATCTAAATATTTAACGGCATACAAATCAGAACTATTTTTAAAAAGATCAGTTTTACCCCAAATTACTAATGGACCTAAAACACTCCTGGAAGCACTTCCAGAGCCTAATCTTGATAAAAAAGATGCCTTATTAAAAAAAAACTCAGAACTAATCTTTGGATTTATTTTTTTTTCAATATCCATTATACATAATGAAAGTGCGCTGTAAGAAGAAGCAGAAGAAGCAATTCCACTACTGTGTGGGAATGAATTTTTAGTTTCAATCGTTAATTTTAAATCTAATAAGAATGGGCAATAATCAACTATTCTTTTAAAGAATAAATTCAATTTCTTCTCAAAAGAAATCTCTCTTTTGCCCTCAAAAAGTAATTTAAAATCACAATTAATTACTGATTTTTTTAATGGCTCATATTTAACAACACATTCAGTGTGACAATTGGACAAAGTGAAACTTAAGGATGTGTTTAAAGGAATTTGAATCTCTTTTTTTCCCCAATATTTTATAAGCGCAATATTACTTGGAGATCTCCATCCTGATTGCCCACTAACCTTATGAATACCGTTTAAATCAAATTTAAATATGTTATCCATTAATAAATTGTCTTTATAATTGAGTTGTCAGTTTTCTTTTTAGTACCATCAAAACCCTGAACTCCAGAAACTGTTGTGTATTTAAGAATATTTTTTTTATTTGGATTTATAATTTTCAATGCTGATTGACACATTAATGTGGCTTCATGAAAACCACATAAAATTAATTTTAATTTACCAGGATAAGAGTTTATATCACCTATTGCATAAACACCTGGAATATTGGTTTGATAATCCAAGCTGTTATTAACAACGATTGAGTTTTTATTTAACTCTAAACCCCAATTTGATAAACTTCCTAATTTTGGAATCAAACCAAACAACGGAATAAAATAATCTGTATTAATATTCTTTTCAATACCTAAATGTTTTATTACAATACTTTCAAGTTTTTCATTTCCATTTAATTTAATTACCTCACTTGGAGTAATTACATCAATAGCAGATTGATTTTTTAATTTCTGAACCTTTTCAACCGAATCAATAGCTCCTCTAAATTCGTTTCTTCTGTGCACCAGCGTAACTCTTTTAGCAATTTTTGATAATTCTATAGTCCAGTCTAAAGCTGAATCTCCTCCCCCGGAAATTACTATATTTTTACCATTAAATATTTCAGGATTTTTTACCATGTACTCTACCCCTTTATTTTCAAAATTAGAAATGTTTTCTATTGGAGGTTTTCTTGGCTCAAAACTGCCTAATCCACCGGCAATCGCAACAACTTTAGCATTATGTATTTTTCCAGTGTTTGTTATTACGTCAAATGAACCATTTTCGTTTTTAGTTAATTTTTCAGCTCTTTCACCTAAACTATAGCCTGGTCTAAAGGGTTTAATTTGTTCTAATAAATTATCAATAAGATCACCAGCTAATACCTCGGGCATTCCTGGAATATCATAGATAGGTTTTTTAGGATATAATTCAACACATTGTCCTCCTGGTTTGGCCAAAGCATCAATAATATGACATTTTAATCCAAGCAAACCGGCTTCAAATACAGTAAACAACCCAACTGGACCTGCTCCAATTATTAAAATATCGGTTTCAATTTTATTCATTAATCAATATTTATAACCTGTTCAATTTGAGGAGCGAATTTTTTAATTGTTAATTCAACTCCATTTTTGAGAGTCATTTGATTAACAGAACAGCTAACGCAATTTCCTAATAATTTTACTTTGACAACGTTTTTTTCAATTGAAATTAGTTCAATATTCCCGCCATCAGATTCTAAAAATGGTCTAATTTCATTTAAACCTTGTTCAACTTTATCTTTTAATAAATCTTTTTTCATATGATTTTATTTTTGACTAAAACAACCAGACATTGTTGTAATTTTAACTATTTCGGTTTCGGGTAATTCTTTATTTCTAATCAACAATTGTGATAACATATTTTTTGAAACTTTCTTAAATATTTCCTCAGAAATAGTACTTTCTTGCATTGCGGCTGGTCTTCCAAAATCTGCGGCCTCTCTTACACTTTGAATAATAGGTATTTCTCCTAAAAATGGAATTCTTAAATCTAAAGATAAATTTTTGGCACCCTCTTTTCCAAATAAATAATATTTATTTTCAGGAAGTTCTTTTGGAGTAAAATAAGCCATATTCTCTATTATGCCTAAAACAGGAACATTAATGTTTTCTTTTTTAAACATTGAAACTCCTTTTCTAGCATCATTTAAAGCTATTTTTTGAGGAGTACTTATAACTACTGCTCCAGAAATTGGCAAAGATTGCATTATGCTTAAATGAATATCTCCCGTTCCAGGTGGAAGATCTACTAAAAGAAAATCTAGAACTCCCCAGTCAGCATCAAATATCATCTGATTTAAAGCTTTTGAAGCCATTGGCCCCCTCCATATTACAGCTTGATCAATTTTAGTAAAAAAACCAATAGATAATATTTTTACACCATAGTTTTCAATGGGTTTCATTTTTGATTTACCATCTACATCAACAGCAAGTGGTTTTTGCCCAGAAACATCAAACATCTCTGGAATTGATGGACCATAAATATCAGCATCTAAAATCCCTACTTTAAATCCCATTTTAGAAAGTGAAACGGCCAGATTAGCGGTTACAGTAGATTTTCCAACACCACCTTTACCAGAGGATATTGCAATAATATTAGAAATGTTTTTAACTTCTTTTGTTGAATTATATATTGTAGGTTCTTTTTCTGTAATTAATATAAAATTAATTTTAACCTCAATATTAAAATCTATATTATCATTAAGAGAATCTACAATTTTTCTTCTAATGGTATTTTTGGCTTGTAGAGTTGGTTTTAAAATTTCCAAATCAATAATAATTTCTTTGTCAAAAACTACTATATTTTTAACCGATCCATTACTAATAATGTCCTCTTTATTACTATCAAAGTGAACATTACTTAAGATTTCAGAAATTTTATTTTTTGTTAACATTTACATTTAAAATGATTCTAAATTGCAAATATACTATTCTAATTCTTTATTTGGATCCCAAAAAAATAATTTAAAATCATGAATTTGATCATTTTTAATTATTAAACCTTCGCTTTCTAAAAGTTGTTTCATAAGATTTATTCCAAAAAAGTGTTTTTTTCCAGTTAACAATCCTATTCTATTAACAACTCTGTGTGCAGGAATATCTTTATTTATATGCGAAGCGTTCATAGCCCAACCGACAACTCTAGCACTTTTGGCAGATCCTAAATATTTAGCAATAGCTCCGTATGTAGTAACCTTTCCAAATGGAATTTTTTTAACTACAGTATAAACTTTTTCAAAAAAATCTGATTTATTTTTTTTAATCATTGAAGCTAAAACTTAAATAAGTGATTTTTTTATCAACTTTTAAATAAATGCTTTCATAATGGGTTTGAATATTAACTACTTCATCAGGTGCATTTTTATTTTTATATACATCATGGTTTGAAAATAACGGCTTGATTGACATGCCTTCTAAAAGTCCAAGTGTGTAACCATGAAGGAATTCACTATCTGTCTTTAAATGCATTATTCCGCCAGACTTAAGAATATTCTTGTATAAAGAAAGAAAATTAGGATTAGTTAATCTATGCTTTCGTCTTTGAAATTTAATTTGAGGGTCTGGGAATGTTAACCAAATTTGATCGATTTCATTTGTGTTAAAAATATAATTTAAAAGTTCTATTTGAGTCCTAATAAAAAATACATTACTTAATTTTGATTCAACTGCAGTTTTAGCACCTCTCCAAAATCTAGCTCCTTTAATATCAATTCCAATAAAATTTTTATCTGGGTTCAGTTTGGCTAAATTAATAGTGTATTCTCCTTTTCCACACCCAAGTTCAACAATAATTGGATTTGTGTTTTTAAAAACTAATTCATTCCATTTACCAAGAAATTTAAATTTTTTTGATATTAATTCTTCTCTGGATGGTTGAACAACATTGTCAAAACTCTCATTTTCAATAAATCTTTTTAGCTTGTTTTTACTTCCCAAATTCTGTTATTTGAAATTAAATTTAATTATTATTAATTAGATTTTTCTAATGAAAAAGAAAATTCAGAACCTACACCGAGATCACTTTCAACATATATTTTTTCATTGTGAGCGTCAATTATATGCTTAACAATAGCCAAGCCTAAGCCAGAACCACCGGTGGACCTGTTTCCTGAGTTTTCAACTCTATAAAACCTTTCAAATAACCTTTCAAAGTGTTCTTTTTTAATCCCTTTTCCATTATCTGTGATTCTAATAATTAATCTATCCTCAACCAGATCTTCAATAGAAACTTCTGTAGTTCCATCCTCTTTTCCATATTTAATGGAATTTTCTATCAAATTTGTAAGTACCTGATGAATTTTTTCCTGATCAGCATGGACGTTAACTCTTCTCATTTTACTATCAATTAACAAGGAGATGTTTTTTTTGTTAGCTTGAATTTCTAACATTTCAAATACATTGTTGATTATAGATATTAAATTAAATTTAGATTTTTCCAACTTCATATTATCAGACTCTAATTTTGTAATTAAGTCTAAATCTTTTACAATGAATATTAATCTTTCGACAGCCTTTTCCGCAATTTTCAAATACTTTAAATTAACATTTTCATCTTTTAAAGCGCCATCAATTAGAGTTAAAAGATAGCTTTGAGAAGTAAATAATGGTGTTTTTAATTCGTGAGCAAGATTTCCAATGAAATTTCTTCTAAAATTTTCTTTTTCTTGCATTGATTTAATTTCTGTCTGACTTTCTTGAGAATAGGTCTTTAATTGATTAATTAAATCTTCCATATTTGTTGATATCAAATTACTTGAAATAACATCATTTTGAGGAATTACAGAATTATAAATTTCTTTAATCTTATTCTCAATAAAAAATTTTAAATATAGGTGTATAAAAAAGAAAGAAACTGATGTTAATATTGAAATTAAAATAAAAAACTGACTGAGAGAATTAAAAGAGGAATTGAAAAAAAATTCAATAATAAAATAGATAATTATTGAAAGTAAAAGACCCAAAACAAATGCGAATGCAAAAGATTTTAATTTAATTTTACTAAATAAAGACATACTAATATTGATTAAACTTGTATCCTATTCCTTTAACAGTTTTAAAATACAAATCTCCTATTTTTTCTCTTAATTTTCTAATATGAACATCAATAGTTCTATCGCCTACTATTACATCTGATCCCCAAACTTTGTTCATGATTTCGTCACGGGAAAATACATTTCCAGGTTTAGAGGCTAAAAGAAAAAATAATTCAAACTCTTTTTTTGGAAGTTGAATTTCATTTTTATTAATAAAAACTAAATATTTATTTCTGTCTATTTTAATTTCTCCAAGATCAATTAATTGAATTTTATTTTCTTTTTTGTGAATTCTTTTAAAAATAGAAGATATTTTTTTTAATAAAATTTTTGGCTTAACAGGCTTTGAAATATAATCGTCAGCACCTGCGTCAAAAGCAGATAGTTGGGTGTAATCTTCATTTCTAGCACTTAAAAAAATAATTCGACTATTTTTTAAAGATGGTATTTCTCTTATTAATCTACAAGCCTCTATACCATCCATTTCGGGCATCATAACATCAAGTAAAATAATTTCAGGAATAAATATTTTTGCTTTTTTTATAGCTTCTTTCCCATTTGAAGCTGCTTTTACTTCATATCCAGCTAAAGATAAATTATATCTTAGAATTTCTATAATATCAGGATCATCATCTACTATTAAAATTTTTGGGATTTTTGACATTATTATTATTTTAAAACAAATTTAAATGTTTAGAATATTATATTTTCTTTTATTAACAATAACTTAATATTACTGCAATTGTTTTTTGATTTAATTAAATTTGAAAAATTGTTCAAATTAAATTCAACATATAATTTTAATCAAAAGGCAATTGAAATTTTTAAGTTTCAATATAACAATAATAGTGTCTATTCTCAATATTGCGATTTAATTAATGTTGATGTCAAATCGATTAGAGAAATAAAAGATATTCCATTTTTACCGATTCAATTTTTTAAAAATTATACGGTTTCCTCTTACCATAAACATACACATTCATTTAAAAGTAGTGGAACTGGAGGAAAAAGAAGTGTACATTATATAAAAGACATAAATATTTATATTCAAAGCTTTACTCAATGTTTTGAAAAAAATTTTGGCTCAATTAATAATACTGTATTCTTAGGACTTCTTCCATCTTACATTGAACAAGGAAATTCTTCCTTGATTTATATGGTAGATTATTTAATACAAAAATCAAACAGAAAAGAAAGTGGATTTTATTTAAATGACTATAAAAAATTATATGAATTAATACTGAAACTTGAAAAGTCAGAAAAAAAAATAATTCTTATTGGAGTTAGTTATGCTCTGCTAGATTTTATAGAAAATTTTTCGTTGAACACTGAAAATCTAATTATAATTGAAACTGGGGGAATGAAAGGAAGAAGAAAAGAAATTACAAGAGAAGAACTTCACGATAAACTTAAAAAAGGGTTTAACTCTAATAATATTAAATCTGAATATGGTATGACTGAACTTCTTTCTCAAGCCTATTCAAATACAAATGGAATTTTTAAAAGTCCTTCATGGTTAAAAGTCTTAGCAAGAGACATAAACAATCCATTATCTGTCAATTTACAAGGAAAAGGCGCCTTAAACTTTATTGATTTAGCTAATATAAACTCTTGTTCTTTTATAGCTAGTGATGATATTGGTGAAGTTTATCAAAACTCATCGTTCAAAGTTTTAGGAAGATTGAGTAATTCTGAAATTAGAGGATGTAATTTGATGTTTAATTAAAAGAAATTAAATAATAATTTTTCTTTCCTCTTTGTGCTAAAATATACTTATTACAAATTAAATTTTCTTTTGAAATACTATAAGATGCATCTACTTTTTCTTTATTGATTGAAATGGAATTTTGTTTCAAAGCCCTTATAATTTCAGATTTTGAAGACAAAAATTTTGCCTTGTAAAGAAATTCTTGAACGTTAGAAGGCTGTCTTATTTCATCAAATGAAATAATTATACTTGGCACACCTTCAAAAATATCTAAAAATGTATTTTCATCAAGATCGCTCAGATCTTTAGAGGTAGATTTTCCAAATAAAATATTCGATGCTTTTATTGATTTGTCTAAATCCTCTTCACAATGAACTAATTTTGTAAGATAATTTGCTATTGTTTTTTGAAGAAATCTTTGATGAGGTGCTTCATCGTGTGTCTTTATATATTCTTCTATTTCATTTTCACTATAAAAAGTAAAAATTTTAATATATTTTTTTGCATCAGCATCAGAAATATTAAGCCAGTACTGATAAAATTTGTAGGGAGATGTTTTGTTTCTGTCTAGCCAAACATTTCCGGCTTCTGTTTTACCAAATTTAGTTCCATCTGCTTTAGTAATTAAAGGACAAGTTAAAGCATAAGCTTTTTCTCCAGTTTTTTTTCTTATTAATTCGACTCCACTTGTTATGTTTCCCCATTGGTCACTTCCACCCATTTGAACCAAACAATTGTTTTCAGAAAACAGGTGGTAAAAATCATAAGCTTGAATTAACTGATAAGAAAATTCTGTAAAAGACATACCTACTGTAGAATCCTTACTTAATCTTTTTTTAACTGATTCTTTTGCAATCATGTAATTTACAGTAATATATTTTCCAGTATCTCGAATGAAATCAATTAGATTAATATCTTTAAACCAATCGTTATTGTTACATAAAACAGCAGAATTTTTTTTATCGGAATCGAAATTTAAAAATTTAGACAACTGCTTATAAATGCCATTTATATTTTTATCTAAATCATCTTGACTTAATAAGTTTCTCTCGTTTGATTTTCCAGAGGGATCACCGATCATACCTGTTGCTCCACCAACCAGAACTATAGGTTTGTGACCACATTTTTGAAAATGCATTAAAATTAAAATTTGAACCAAACTTCCAATGTGAAGAGAATCAGCAGTAGGATCAAACCCAATATATCCACTGCAGGAATTTTCTAGTAACTGATCTTCACAACCAGGAACGGAATCTTGAAGCATTCCTCTCCATTCTAATTCTTTAATAAAGTTTTTTGACACAGCTTAAATTTTAACAAATATATACCTCTTGTCTTTAAGAAAAAAGTAAACCAAAAAATAGTATTTTTACATTATGATATTAGTAACTGGAGGAACTGGACTTGTAGGTTGTCATTTACTCTATTCTCTTGTAAAAGAAAATAAAAAAGTAAGAGCCTTATATAGAAAAAATAGTAAAACTGAAAGTGTAAGAAAAGTTTTTTCTTATTACTCAAAAGATTATAAAAAATTATTTGATAAAATTGAATGGGTTGAAGGTGATATTAATGACATAACAAGTCTTGATGTTGCTTTTAAAAATATAAATGAAATATATCATTGTGCAGCCTTTATTTCTTTTAGTAATCAGGATTTAAACGCTATGAAAAAAATCAATGTTGAAGGAACTGCTAATATGATTAATTCTGCCATTGATAAAAAAATTAATAAATTTTGTTATGTTAGTACAATTGCAGCAGTAGGTGAAAGAAAAAATATTATGATTGATGAAGAATGTAAATGGAATGAAAACAATAACCCATATTCAAAAACAAAACATGATGCGGAATTAGAGGTTTGGAGAGGAATATCTGAGGGTTTAAACGCTGTTATAGTCAATCCAGGTGTAATTATTGGAAGTGGTTTTTGGAAAAGAGGAAGCGGAGCTTTTATCACTCAAATAAGTAGAGGAATAAACTACTATCCGCCAGGTTCTACAGGATTTATTTGTGTAAAGGATGTTGTTAAGATTATGAGAGACTTAATGGATAAAAATATATTTTCTGAAAGATTTTTACTTGTTTCTGAAAACTGGACTCAAAAAGATTTTATTTTTTCTGTTTGCAATCATTTGAATTTAAAAACACCTCAAAAAAAAGCTAGTAAAAGCTTAATGATATTAGCACTAATCTTAGATGCTGTAAGAAGTTTTTTTCTAAATAAACGAAGAAGACTAAGTAGTGCCATTATTGAGTCTAGTCACTCTAAAAACAAATATTCAAACAAGAAAATAACATCTGCCTTAGATTATAAATTTATAGAAATAGAAAAGTCAATTAAAGAAACTTGTAAGAACTATAAGCTTAATTAATTAATGATAATGAGTCCTTAATTTCTCTGGTTTCTTTATTTAATTCAATTTCAATAGAGTCTTTAATAGATCTCATTTTTTTTTGAAGTTGAGAATAAATTTTTAAGTATTTTTTTGGTTTTGAAGAATAATAACTGTTACTATTAACAAACTGTATACTGTCTATATTATGCTTTTTGTATAAAAATGTATCTTTTATATTATAATAATTTAAATCTGAATTATTTCTATACGCCCTACTTGAATTAATGATGTTTATATCTAAAAGAAAATCTACCATTTGTTCCTCAGACATTAAATCAGTCGGACTGTTTTGATCAGAACAAGATATTGTTAAAATTAGTAAAATGAATATTTTTTTCATCTATTAAAAGTTAATTTTTTTCCGCTTAAAGTTGAATTAATTAATCCGTTTTCATAAACTAATTTTCCATTAACAATAGTATGTGTTACTTGAGAATCAAATTGTAAACCCTCAAATGGTGACCAATTACATTTATACAAAATATTTTCTTTATTCACCGTCCATGACTTATTCATGTCTATTAAAACCAAATCTGCATAATAGCCTTTTCTTATATAACCTCTTTTTTTTATTTGAAATAGTATTGCAGGATTATGACACATTTTAGTCACTATTTTTTCAAGAGATATTTTGTTATTCAAATGATGTTGAATCATTGAGACTAAAGCATGCTGTACCAATGGACCGCCAGAGGGACAATCTAAATAAGGTTTAGATTTTTCTTCCAATGTATGTGGAGCGTGATCAGTGGCAATCACATCAATTCTATCTTCCAATAAAGAATTCCAAAGCCCCTCCCTATCATTATCAGTTTTAATAGCTGGATTCCATTTTATATAAGATTGTTTTTCTTGATAATCTTTATCACTAAACCATAAGTGGTGAACACAAACTTCTGAGGTTATTTTTTTTTCCTTTAAAGGAATATCATTCTGAAATAACAAAGATTCAGCTTTAGTAGACAAATGAAAAACGTGTAGTCTAGCATTAGTTTCTTTGGCAAGTTTTATTATTTTTTTTGTTGATTTTAAACAAGCTTCTGCAGACCTTATTTTTGAATGACAGTCAAAAGGAATATTTGAATTATATTTTGTTCTATATTTTTTTAAATTTTCATTAATGATTTGTTCATCTTCACTATGCACAACAATAATTAAATCAGTGCTTAAAAAAATATCCTTTAAAATTTGTTGATCATCAACTAACATATCACCTGTTGAAGATCCTAAAAATATTTTTAAGGCAGCTACCTCATTTTTATTTACTTTTTTTATTTCATCAAGGTTTGAATTGGTTGCTCCAAACATAAATGAATAATTTGCATATGAACTCTTGTCAGCTATTTCAAATTTTTTATTTAATTCTTTGATGGTTGTTGTCTGAGGAACAGTATTAGGCATTTCAATAAAAGACGTGATTCCACCAGCTACAGCTGCTTTTGACTCTGAACTTATCGTCGCTTTATGGGTTAAACCGGGTTCTCTAAAATGAACTTGATCATCTATTAGTCCTGGAATTAAAATTTTTCCTGACGCATCAATAATCTTGCAATCATTTGGTGTTGAAATGCTTGGGCTAATTTGGTTAATTATATCATTTATGATTAATAAATCAGATTCAAAAATCTTTTCTTCATTTACAATCGTTGCGTTTTTAATAAGAATTTTTTTCATTATTTATTAAACAAACTTTTAAACCTCATTATAATCAAACCAAAAATTGCTTCAAAAATAATATTTCCATTCATCTTAGACTCTCCATAAATTCTATCTTTAAATATAATTGGAATTTCCTGCATTTTAAATTTTTTCTTAAAAGCTTTAAACTTTAATTCAATTTGAAAAGCATATCCGTTAAACATTATTGAATCTAAATTAATTGCTTTTAAAACCTTTGCTTTATATCCTACAAATCCAGATGTTGCATCTTTAACTGGCATACCTGTAATAATTCTAGAATAAAAAGAAGCGAAGTAGGAAAGAATAATCCTACTTAAAGGCCAATTAACAACATTAATTCCATTAATGTACCTTGAACCAATCACTAAATCAAAATTTGAGATACATAATTCATTATGCAACCTAACCAAGTCAATAGGGTCGTGAGAAAAGTCAGCATCCATCTCAAAGATATAATTGTAATTATTTTTTAGTGCCCAATTAAATCCATCAGTGTAAGCTTTTCCCAATCCATCTTTATTATCTCTAGAAAGTAAAAACACTTTTTTAGAATTTTTTAAAGCAAATGATTGTACAAGAAAACCTGTACCGTCTGGTGAATTATCATCAACAATTAAAATATTAAAGTCTAAAGAAAGTGACAAAACACTCTCAATAATATTAATAATATTATCAGCTTCATTATAAGTCGGTACAATTACAAGAGCTTTAGACATTTTATTTTTTACAAAAATACAGATTTAAGAAGTAAATTTAATTAAGGATTAAAATATTATTAATTTTGAACGATGAATGAACTAGAAATCATAGATTTTCCAATTCAAAATTGGGTTAAAATAATTATAATTCTAGGAACAGTTCTCATGCTTTTTTCAAGATTATATATTGGAGATAGATTCCAATATTTATTTTCATTTTGGAATATTCACCGATACTTTCATTATAAATCTGGAGAAACTATTTCTCTATTTACGCCAAATAATATAACAATGTTTTTTTTAAGAATATTGACCACCTCTTTATTTTTATTTATGTTATTTAGAGATAAATATTTGACTGATCAAAAAGAGTTTTTTATTAAACTTTGTATTGGATTAAGCGTTTTGCTAATATTAAAATTTATAATTGAAAATATATTTTCTTTGATTTTTAAGTTCAAAAAAAAATTAAACGAAGTAAGCAGATACAGAATTGGGATTAAAAATTTATTTTCTGTTCATTTGTATTTCTTTCTGATAATAATGATTTTTGGTGATTTACCATTAGAAAATATCTACACTATTTCACTTACGTTGTTTTTGATTTATAATGGTCTTTATTTAAAATTTATTTTAAATAAATACTTAATCAATGGGTTAAAAGCTCTTGTATATTTTATTTTGTACATTTGCACGTTCGAAATCGCACCTATTGCTGGTGTTATTTATTTAATTAAATAATAATAGTATTTATGAAAGTTAAATCAATTTTAGTTTCACAACCTGCCCCAACTATTGAAAATTCACCTTATATAACTTTAAAGAAAAAAAGAAAAGTTAAAATAGATTTTATTCCTTTTATTCATGTTGAAGGAATGACGGCAAGAGAAGTTAGACATCAAAAAATTGATTTATCAAAATTTTCAGCTATTATTTTAACTAGTAGAAACGCCATTGATCATTTTTTTAGAGTTGCAGAAGAAATGAGATTTCCGATTCCAAACGCTCTTAAATATTTTTGTTTATCTGAAGCTGTTGCATTTTATCTTCAAAAATATGTTGTTTACAGAAAAAGAAAAATATATGTAGGTGGAAGAACTTTTGAAGATCTTTCAGTTCAAATAGAAAAATACAATGAAGAGAGTTACTTAGTTCCAAGTGCTGACGTGTTATCTCCAGCAATTCCAAAAAAACTTGATGAACTTGGAGTTAGATGGACTCAAGGAACGTTCTACAAAACAAAAATTAGCGATTTATCCAGTTTAAAAGATGTTTACTATGATATTTTAGTTTTTTTCAGTCCATCTGGAATAGAATCTTTGCTTTCTAACTTTCCTGACTTTAAACAAAATGACACTAGAATAGCGGTTTTTGGTAAAACGACAGTAAAAGCAGCTGAAAAAGCTGGATTAAGAATTGATATTTTAGCGCCTACACCTAAAGTCCCTTCAATGTCTAAAGCATTAGACATGTACATCGAAAAAGCAAATAAAAAATAAATTAAGCTTCTATTTTACTTTTAAAAGTTTTAACAAACCCATCAAAATCTTCTTGAGATTTAATGTTCTTGTAATTATCATCTTTAAAAAGATGCAAATAAATTTCAATTTGCTTAGGATTCAAATAACCCTTAACAGGACTAATATAGTTCATTTGAGAATCAAAAAATAAAGTTGAGGGATAAGCATTAATTCCTAAAAATCTAGTGAATTCATGAGAAGAATTTCTCTTTTGAGATCTACTTTCATCATAATTTGGATTTGTAAAAGTTTTATTCATGAAATTAACTTTTTCATCTCCTTCGGCGTTAAATTTGACGGCATAATAATTACTGTTAATGTAATCAACAATTTCAGGATTGCTAAAGGTATTTTTATCCATCAACTTACAAGGACCACACCAGTTAGTGTAAACATCAATAATAACGTTTTTAGGGTTGGTTTTCTGTAATTCTACTACTTTCTCCAAAGTCACCCAATTTATCTCTTGAGCTTGGATATTAAAGCATACAAAAACAAAAAATACTATTGAATATATTTTATATAATTTCAGATTAATGTAACTTTTATTCTGCATTATGAACTAGTCGTTTTAGTGGCTTAATAATTAGTATTACCAATACACCAAAAATTGTGCAAAAAATTGTAATTCCTGTAAAAGTCCAAAAATCACCTGCTTCAGAAGCGTTTTCACCAATTAGTCCAGCAACTTTATTTCCTAGTCCTGTTGCTGCAAAATATGCGCCCATCATAAAAGCTCCCCACCTAGCAGGGGCTAATTTAGTTATAAATGAAAGTGCTACTGGAGATGCACATAACTCACCAATAGTGTGAAATAAATAAGCTAACATAAGCCAGTACATAGCAGATTTTTGAGTAATCTCACCTGCAGCATTATACGATACTTCGTTAGATGCTAGTGACATAAATGAAAATCCTAAGCCCATAATAATAACTCCCACTGCCATTTTAAAAATAGATGAATGTTCATAACCTCTTTTTTTCCACCAGATCCAAAAAGACCCAACTAAAGTGGCAAAAATTAATATGTAAGTTGCGTTTGCAGACTGAAACCAACTTGCTGGAACCATAAAACTACCTAAAGCTAAATCAGTTTTTTGGGATGCATAAAGGTTCATTAAGCCACCGGCCTGTTCAAAAGCTCCCCAAAACACAATAACAATAAGAAAAGCCAAATACGTAACTAAAATTCTGTCTTTTTCAATTTTATTACCATCATTGTAAACTACTATTGCAAATCCAACAGCAAAAGCAATTCCTATTAACAATAATCCATAACTCCAATCTCCGCTGTATCCCAAATAGACTCCCAACAAAGCAGTCAAACTAAATCCAATTAATGAATTAGATTTTTTAAAAATTTGTAAAAATAAATTAGAAGATTCATTGTCTGTTTTATCTAACTCTATTTTATTACCAACGTGAACTAAATATTTTTGACCTTTCCAGTAAACAAATTGACCTATTAACATCCCAACTCCAGCCAAACCAAAACCATAATGCCAATTATAAACTTCTCCAACATATCCTACCAAAATTGCTGAAACAGCTGCACCCACGTTAATTCCCATATAAAAAATATAAAAACCCATGTCTCTCTTATCAATATCCTTATCACCATAAAGACCTCCAACCATAGTAGAAATATTTCCTTTTAAACATCCAACACCTAAAACAATAAATGTAAGTCCAGTATAAAAAGCCCATAATGCTTCAACAGCTAAAATACCATGGCCAAAACATAACAAAAGACCTCCAACCATAACAGATTTTCTTTGACCTAAAAATCTATCTGCTAAAATTCCCCCAGGAATCGTTGCCAAATAGACAAACATAGTATACCAACCATATAAAGCAATTGCAGAACCATCACTCCATCCCATTCCTGGATTGTCTCCTCCAGTCTCTGAAACTAAATACAAAACAAGAATTGCTCTCATTCCATAATAGCTAAATCGTTCCCATAACTCAGTAAAAAATAATACAAAAAGTCCTATTGGGTGTCCAAAAAGTGTCTTGTGATGTAATTCAATTTGATTGCTCATAATTTTATTTAATATTAATTATTTTCTTTCCGTGATAAAATTTACCATTTGTAAGAGTGTGTAAGCTTTCAAAATTCTCAAAAGTTATTCCCCCTGCTATAATAATTTCAAATCTATCGGGTACTAAAACTAACATTTTTTTTAGAGTTTCAACGGCATTTATTGCAAAACGCTCACCTCCAGATGTTAATACACCATTTATATTAGAATTTTTAGAGATTAAAGACAAAGAATCTAAAACCGAGCTAGTAGAATCTATGGCTTTATGTATAATGACATCTAACGGTTTTGAAATTTTCGATAGTCTATTTATTTGATCCATTTGAAAATCAGAATTCTTATTCAGGCATCCAAACACTACACCATCTACTCCAATTCTTTTACAAAATTCAATATCATCAATCATAGTATTTATTTCATCTTCGGAATACTCAAAAGATGGATGCTTTGGTCTTATCATCACTCTTATTGGGATTTTTAAAACTGAAAATGCATTAATGATTAATTCTCTTGAGGGAGTTAACCCGTCTAAATCTAATCTTCCACATAGCTCAATTCTATTGGCTCCATTTTTTTCAGCTTTTAAAGCTTCCTCTAATGAATCAACACAAACTTCTTTAATAATTTGCATTTAAGAAATATAACTAAAAATGATATCTTTTAAAAGTTTCGATTGCAGTGTAATCAGACATACCAATATCTCTAAATTTTTTAGCTATGGCTCGATTTCGATCCTCAGTCCTGACCCAAAATTCTCTATTATCGTCACCCTGAAACATAACGTTATCTTTTTGAGTTTGATGATAGAATATGGCTTTTCGTTTTCTTAACACTTGATTTGGACTCATTGGAACTGCCATATCAATAAGATGAATTGGCCATTCATGCCAAGCTCCTCTATATAACCAGACCCAACAATCTTTCATAAAGGGTTTATTTTTAATATCATCTAAAACACTAAGTAAAATATCTAAACAAACTTTGTGAGTACCGTGAGGATCAGCCAAATCCCCAGCTGCATAAATTTGATGAGGTTTCAAATTGCTAATAATATCTTTTGTAATTTCAAAATCCTTTTTTTCTGGGGGGTTTTTCTTAACAGTACCCGTTTCATAGAAAGGCAATTTCAAAAAATGAACTTGCGAATCTGGGATTCCAAAAAATCTTGTAGCAGCAAGAGATTCTTTTTCTCTAATAATTCCAGCAATTTTTCTTACTTCAGGATGATTTAAAATTTCGTTATTATCTTTTAAAATTTCTATGAGATTTTTGTTTTCACATTTAGAATTAGGAAATGCTGAACTTGTAACTTCTAAAAACTTTAGAACGTCAGAATTATTCACTGCGATATTTCCTGATGTTTGATAAACTATATGGACTTCATGACCCTGGGAAACTAATCTGTCAAAAGTACCACCCATAGAAATTACGTCATCATCCGGATGCGGGCTAAAAATCAATACTCTTTTTTTTGCTGGTTTTGATCTTTCAGGTCTGACCTTGTCATCAGAATAGGGTTTTCCTCCTGGCCATCCTGTAATTGATCTATGTAATCTTTTATAAAAATCAAGGTTTAAATCATAGTATGATTTGGAAAGTAGTAGTTCTGAAAGATTATTTTCATTATAATCAGACTCCGTTAAATTTAAAATTGATTTTCCAGTTTGTTTACAAAGCCATGCAACCGCTTTAGCTTTTAATTCCTCATCCCAATCACATGATCCTGTACGCCATGGTGATTTTATTCTTGTCAAATCTTCTGAAGCTGACTCGTCTAATACAAATGTTACATTATTATGTTTTTGCAGAAAACTAGAGGGAATATTAGAATCAATTTCACCTTCTATTGCTTTTTGCACAACCGTTGATTTATTATTTCCCCAGGCCATTAAAACAATTCTTTTAGATTTTCTAATGGTTCTAATTCCCATTGTAATTGCAGTATTAGGAACGTTTTCAATGCCGTAAAACGATTTTCTAGCATCATTTCTTGTCATATAATCTAAATGAACTAACCTAGTTAAAGAATTATAATTAGAACCTGGCTCATTAAATCCAATATGACCAGTTCTACCAATCCCCAGTAATTGAAAATCTATACCCCCAGAATCAACAATTTGTTTTTCATATTTGATACAATAATCATTAATTTTTTCTTTTTGAATTGTCCCATCAGGAATATGAATATTTTTCTTTTCTATGTCAATATGATCAAATAAATGTATTCCCATAAAATGATGATAACTATTAATATCATTTTTTTTCATAGGGTAATACTCATCAAGATTAAAAGTTATAACATTTTTAAAACTTAAATTTTCTTCTTTATGCATTCTTACTAATTCCTGATAAACAGAAATTGGAGATGAACCAGTAGCTAAACCTAAAACACAATTTTTATTTTGCTTTTGTTTTTTTATTATTAAATCTGCAATTTCTTTAGCTACAATTTTTGAAGCCTCTTTTGAGTCGTTAAAAATCACACTATGAATTTTTTCAAATCTAGTTTGTTCTAATGCACCAGTTGATTTATGACTTATATTCATCAATTCAATTTTTTAAGTTTATTCCAATTGTACTTTAAACCCCAAGAAAACACAATAGCTATTGTTAAAAATGAAATTCCGTCATTTATTTGACCATAAATAAAATATCCTGTTGAAAACAAAAGGGAGTATATAGCAAAAGATCCACATAACATACAAAGTATTCCTAATGGGACTGACCATGTTTCATTATCACCAGCTTTATTAAAGGATATATTTTGGCTTTTAGCTTCATTTTTAATTTTGTTCCATCCTGGCCCGCCTGGATTGGTTTTTTTACAGAAATTAATTAAAGATTCTGTAGTATCTGGTTTAGTTAAAAAAGTTACTAAAACCCATATTATGGTAGTAAACAAAACAACTGCAGGAAATTTATAATAACTTGGATACATTCCAACATCAGAAAACAACGTGTCTCCTAAAGAAGAAAAATTTAAAATAATAGAAATAAACCCTGAAACGAACATAGCTGAGATTTCACTCCAAGCGTTTATTCTCCACCAAAACCATCTTAAAATAAAAATAAGACCTGTTCCAGCGCCAAACATTAAAATAACGTCAAATAACTGAAGGGCATTTGTTAATAATAAAGCAAAAACAGCACTAAGAACAAATAAGCTTACTGTTGAAATCCTTCCAATATTAACAAGTTCTTTTTCACTGGCATGCTTATTAACCTGCTGTTTATAAAAATCATTTACAATATATGATGACCCCCAGTTTAAATGGGTAGAAATTGTTGACATATATGCTGCGCCAAGAGAAGCTACAACTATTCCTAAAAGTCCAGAAGGCAATTTTGTAAGCATAGCTGGATAAGCTAAATCTTGACCTAACTTATCAGCAGATATATTAGGAAAAGCTTCTTGAATACTTGCTAAATCTGGAAAAATAACTAAAGATGCTAAAGCAACAATTATCCATGGCCAAGGTCTTAATGCATAGTGCATAACATTAAAGAAAAAAGTAGCACCAATTGCATGATTTTCATTTTTTGCAGCCAACATTCTTTGAGCAATATAACCGCCTCCACCAGGCTCAGCACCAGGATACCATGAACTCCACCACTGAACAGCCAGAGGGACTATAAGTAATGGAATATAAACATCCGGATTGTCAAAACTTGGTACAATAGATAGTTTTCCTGAAACATTTTCGTTTAGCATTAAATTAGACAAACCACCAACCTCGGGTAAATTAACTAAATAATATGCTGCACCAACAGAGCCAATCATAGCTACAAAAAAGAGTATAAAATCAGTGTATACTACGCCTCTAAACCCTCCTACGGTACTAAAAATTACTGTGATAGAACCTGCATATAAAATAGTTTCCATCGGATCTAACCCTAACATAATCTCTCCAATTTTTATTGCTGCAAGTGTAACTCCAGCCATAGCCATCACATTAAAAATAACGCCTAAATAAATTGCTCTAAATCCTCTTAAAAACTTACCTCCCCAACCACTATACCTTAGTTCATAAAACTCCATGTCAGTGGAAACATTTGACCTACGCCAAAGTTTTGCATAAACAAAAACTGTTAAAAGACCTGTGAAGAGAAACGCCCACCATACCCAATTCCCTGAAACTCCATTATTTCTAACAATATCAGTTACCAGATTGGGTGTGTCTGTTGAAAATGTTGTTGCAACCATTGAAATTCCCAACAACCACCATGGCATATTTCTTCCAGATAAAAAATATTCACTAGAACTTGAAGAAGATTTTTTTGATACATAAAACCCTATGTATAGAGTTAAGGTAAAGAATCCTATTATTATTGAAATATCGAGAAAGGAAAGGTCTATCATAAGTTAATTGTTACATAAATTTAATAATTATTATTTTTCTATTCTTTTTTAATAGATTAAAAGAGAATAACTATAGACTAAATATTCCACACGACACATTAGCTTTTACCACTTCCTTAGCTCCAATATTGTACATCGCATTAATAATTCTATTTTCATTTTTTTCGTTCGACAATATTAATATCGAACCTCCGCCACCTGAACCAATTATTTTTGCACCGTATGCTCCATTTTCAATAGCTAAATCAATCATTTTATCAATTAAAGGAACTGTAGTCGATAAATCATTTTTTAAAATGTTATGATGCCTGTTCATCAAAATTCCTAACTTATTGAGATTTGGATTTATTTTTTTTAATTCTATATAAGCTTCTTGAGTAATCGAATGATTTTCTACAGCAGCTTTAAAGTATTTATATGAGGTTTTGTTCATTTGATTTTCATACTTACTAACATCTTTAATAGAAATTTCACTTAAGCTAAAATTCGGATTGTTTAAAATGATATTATCAATAGAACTAATAGTTTTATTTTTTAAATTTTTTAAAACTAAATCAGTTTTTTTCATAACGCCAGAATTCGCTATTATGAAATTTTTAAAAGGGTTACTTATTTTTTTATAACTAAAAGCGCTTTTAGTTTCTAAAAAAATGGTGTTTCCAATTGATATTGAATACTGATCCATTCTACCGCCTGACCCACCCTGTTCAACTACCTCACTTTGATAAGCTAGTTCAGCTACAAATTCTTCTGAACTTTTTTTTGAATCAAAAATTTTTAAAAAAAATCCAATTAAAGCCACATTTAAAGCTGATGAACTTGAAATGCCTGCATTTATGAAAATATCACTTCTAATTTTTATATCGTACCCTTTGTCAATTTTTATATTATTTTTCTTTAATGTCTTAATAACATAACGAATATGATCTCCTTTTTTTATAACTGAAAAATCTTCATCTAATTTTATCTTAATTACTTGATCAAAATCAATCAAAGAGAACAATAAATAATTTGTGTTATTTGGGACTCCTTCAACAACCATATATTTATTTATCGCACAAGCAATAACTGGAAGACCAAGATAATCTTGATGATCTCCGAATAAACAAATTCTTGCAGGTGCTTTTGAAATCATTTATCTATTGTTCAAGTGAAGGAATGATGAATTGTTTTAAGTAGGGAGTGCTATGAGCCTCACTAAGCTTTTGCTCAAGTTCATTAACTATTTCAGGATTTTTTAAAGAAACATCATTCAATTCTTTTTCATCAGATGTTAAATCAAACAGCTTTAGTTTTGAAGGGTTTTTAAATAAATTATTTTTAACACCTTTCCATTTTCCCATTCTAATTGCTTGCAAACCACCACTTGCAGGATATTCCCAATACAAATAATCGTGTTTGGCTTGAATTCCTCCAATCATTTCATGGTAAAAACTTATTCCATCTGTTTCAACATTATTTTTAATCCCTGCAACATCACATGCAGTTTCAAAAAAATCATAAAATGCCGATATATGGTTTGATTTAGAACCAGACTTTATTTTGTTTGGCCATGAAGCTATCATAGGGACTCTAATACCTCCTTCGCTTACACTTCCTTTCATTGTTCTTCTTGAATTGACAAATTTACCTGTGCTATTAAAAAATTTATAATCAACATGATCAACCCACGTTGGGCCATTATCACTGGTAAAAATAATTAGTGTGTTTTCATATTGATTAATTTCTTTTAATTTCTCAACTAATTCACCAACCTGTTCATCTAAGTAAGAAATCATTGCAGCATAAGTAGCTCTTGGAGTTTTATTTGGATAATACGATTTTCCAGTGTAAGGGATTTCTTTACCAAATTTTTTTTGATAATATTCAACCCATTTAGTTGGTGCTTGCAATGGTAAGTGTGGGATTGGAGAAGCGTAGTATAGAAAGAAGGGAGAATCTTCATTTCTTGATATAAAATCCAAAGCTTCATTGTGCATTAAAGTCGGTGCATAATCATTTTGGTTATATTTTGAATATGATTCATATTTATATGGATCTAGATCGCCAAGTCCTTCTTGTTTTGTAACTATATAATTATTTAATACATCTCTAGTTTCATTTTTCCATAAGTGAGTTGGATAATAGGTATGTGCTTGTCGTTGACAATTATATCCATAAAAAAAATCAAATCCTTTTTTGTTAGGAATGCTATTAGTCATTGGTGCTCCAAGTCCCCATTTCCCTACCATTCCTGTCTTATAACCATTTTCATGTAACACTTGAGCTACTGTGACAATAGAGTCTAGAAGAGGTCTTTGCCCTTCTAAACTAGGGTCTTCAAACATAGCTTTAAAACTCCACACATTTCCTCTTTCAGACCACTCACCGTTAGCTCTTATGTGAGTATTTCCAGAATGTTTTCCAGTTAACAAAACGCTTCTTGCAGGAGCACAAACAGGAGCTCCAGAATAATGATTAGTAAAGATCATTCCTGATTTTGCTAAATTATCAATATTTGGAGTTTCAATTACTTTTTGACCAAAAGCACCTACCTCACCATAACCTAAATCGTCAGCTAGTATGTAAATAATATTAGGACGTTGAGTTTCAACAGAAAAATCACAAGCATAATTTACGAGTAATAAAAAAGACAAAAATATAATCTGAAATTTTTTTATAAAATATTTCATTGTTTTGTTTTGAAGTTAGTACTAATTTAAAAAATTGAAAGAACATCACCAATACATTGATTATCTTTGAATAATGAAAAAAGAATTTTTTGAAAATAAAATTGAAGGATTTTCAAGGTTAAGTAAAAAAGAAAAAATAGATTGGATAGAATCAAATTATTTTAGAAATCAATCTACATCAATTTTAAAAAAGTACTGGAACAATGATAAGGCTTTACAAAAAATTCACGATGAGTTTACAGAAAACACACTATCTAATTTTTATTTACCACTTGGCGTTGCACCTAACTTTTTAATTGACGGAAAAGACTATACAATTCCAATGGTTATTGAAGAAAGTTCTGTGATTGCTGCTGCTTGTAAAGCTGCAAAGTTTTGGAGAAATAAAGGAGGTTTCAAAACTGAAATTTTAAATTTCAAAAAAACAGGTCAAGTTCATTTTATTTTCAACGGTGAAAAAAATAAATTGTTCAAGTTTTTTAATATTATTAAATCAATATTTTTTGAAGATAGCGATTCATTAAACTCAAGTATGAAAGCACGAGGAGGAGGAATATTGGATATTGAAATTTTAGATAAAACTTCTGATATTGAAAACTACTTTCAAATAAATTCAATCTTTGATACTGTAGATTCAATGGGTGCAAACTTTATAAATTCGTGTTTAGAACAATTTGCCATTACATTAAAACGAGAAGCTAAAATTTATTCTGAATTTGATGAAAATGAAAAAGAGATAGATATAATAATGAGTATACTTTCAAATTATGTTCCAGAATGCATAGTAAAAGCTGAGGTGAGTTGTGATATTCAATCTATTGCTGATAATGGAATGAAAGGAGAAGAATATGCTAAAAAATTTGCTCAAGCTATTGAAATTGCTAAAACTCAAACCAATAGAGCTGTAACTCATAACAAAGGGATAATGAACGGAATTGATTCTGTGGTTATTGCTACTGGAAACGATTTTAGAGCAATAGAAGCAGCAGTTCATGCTTATGCAGCTAAAGATGGGTTTTATAAAAGTTTGACTGATGTTTCTATAGAAAACAACATATTTAAATTTTGGATTGAAATTCCTTTATCACTTGGAACAGTTGGAGGAATAACAAACCTGCATCCGTTAGTTAAATGGTCATTAGATTTATTGGATAATCCAAAAGGAAAAGAACTAATGAAAATAGTTGCAGTAGCTGGACTTGCTCAAAATTTTGGAGCAATCAATTCTTTAATAACAACAGGGATTCAAAAAGGACATATGAAAATGCATTTAATAAATATTTTAAATTCATTAAATGCAAACGACAAAGAAAAAGAACAATTAATTAATTTTTTTAAGAAAAACACTGTTTCTTATAGTTCTGCTAAAAATGAATTAATAAATTTAAGAAAGAATGGATTTTAAAATTTCAAGTCCAGGAAAACTTCTAATTACAAGCGAATATTATGTAACTAAAGGGGCGCTGGCACTAGCAATTCCTACTAAATTTAGACAAAGCCTAGAATTTAAATGTGACAATTCAAATAAATTAAAATGGAAAAGTTTTGATGAAAATAATGAACTATGGATAAATTGTGAATTTGAACTTTCTAGTTTTGAAATAAAAAAAAATAAAAATAAGTTCAGTAAAACTCTTCAATCAATACTGATTTCTGCAAATAAAATCAATCCTATGTTTTTAAAAAATAATTGTGGAGGATCAGTCTCAACTCATCTAAATTTTTCAAAAAAATGGGGTCTAGGAACATCATCTACTTTAATAAATAATATTTCAAAATGGGCTAATATAGATCCCTATGAATTGTTGTGGTCAAACTATAAAGGAAGTGGTTATGATATTGCATGCGCATTAGCAAAAACACCTATTTTATATAAACTTGAAGATAGTATTCCAATTGCTAAATCAGTACAATTTAATCCTGATTACACTAAAAATATATTTTTTGTTTATTTAAATAAAAAACAGGACAGTAATAAAGAAATAGATAAATTTTTTGAAATGAAAATTTCTGATCTTAAGATAAAAAAACTGTCCGATTTAACACTTGAATTTGTTAATTCAAAAACATTATTAGATTTACAAAACTGTATAAAAAAACATGAAAATATAATCTCTGAAACTTTAAAAACAATTCCAGTAAAAAATAAATATTTTAACGATTACAAAGGAGAAATCAAAAGTTTGGGAGCGTGGGGAGGAGACTTTATTTTAGCAGCCGGACCAATTAATTCAAAAAAGTATTTTTATGAAAAGGGATATAAAACAGTGTTTAATTTTAAAGAAATATTTTAAAAAAAACAGTTTGGCACGATTAATGTATTTTTAATAACACATAATATTTTTGGTTAGTTGTTGTTAAAAATGCTCAGTTTCCTAAAGCTGAGCATTTTTGTTTTTATTATAAATCTAATACCGTTCTGAACCCAACATGTTGAGAACTACTATCAGGTGTACTTTTCATTCTCATTGAGTTTCTAAAACCACTACAATAGGAATCGTTACACAAAAAACTTCCTCCTCTCATCACTCTTTTGGAACTAAATGGATCATTAGGGTCAAAACTTTTTGTTGGACCTTTTGGGTTATTAGCAACCTTATTTGAAATGGTTGAATAATAATCACTGTGATATAAATCTGAACACCATTCCCATACATTTCCGGAAATATCATATAACCCAAAATCATTATCACCAAACGATTTAACTGGTGATGTGTAGTAAAAGTCATCTAAAACCATATTATTTGAAGGAAAATCTCCTTGCCAAACATTTGCCTTTTGCACACCTGTGTCAATAGACTGATTTCCCCACGTGTATGTAGTATTAGAGTTTCCAGATCTCATAGCATATTCATATTCAGCTTCAGTTGGAAGTCTCCTTCCTTTCCATTTACAATATGCTACAGCATCATCCCAGCTTACATGAATAACTGGATGATCTAAAATTGTATCAATTGTACTTTCCTTTCCATAAGGCTGTTTCCAATTAACTTCTTTTTGAAGCCTCCACCATTGAGAAAAATCGTTTAAATTTTTTGTTTTTGATTCAAAAAAAACAAGAGAGGATGGTGCTAATAAACTATCATGAGGTTTTGGAGTATTGGGAGGTAAATATTGCTTTAAATCATTCCAATCTATAGTTCTTTCAGCGGTGGTTAAATATCCAGTAGAATCTACGAATTTCTTGAAATCTGCATTAGTAACCTCTGTTTCATCCATAAAAAAAGAATTTACAATAACTTTGTGCTGAGGATATTCATCCCTCATAGCTTGGTTGTTGTCTGCCCCCATTAAAAACTCGCCACCATTAATAAAAACCATTCCATTTGGAACTTCTTTTATTTCTTGTTTATTAAAAGTATTACACGAAAAATTCAAACTTAAAATAATAAAGAAAATTATTTTTTTCATTGCTAAGGGTTTTCTTTTTTATAAATGTAATATAAGTAACAATAATTTAGTCATATAATTTAACTGATTAGTATAAAAAATACAGGCTTTAATCCTATTTAATACAATTCTTTTTTTATTTTTTCTAAATTAGAAGTAACAACAACAACAACAACAACAACAAAACTACAATGAGTAAAAATTTAGCACAAGAATATTGGAAAAAAAATCTTAAATACTTGGTAATTCTTTTATCAATTTGGTTCACCGTTTCTTTTGGTTTTGGAATACTATTAATTGATGAACTAAATCAAATTAAAATTGGTGGATTCAAACTTGGATTTTGGTTTGCTCAACAAGGATCTATTTATGTATTTGTAACATTAATTTTCATATACATAGGCCTTATGAACAAACTTGACAAAAAATATCATTCAAAAAAATAACTATGAATTTACAAATTTGGATTTGGTTAATGATTGGAATTACCTTTTCATTATACATTGGTATTGCTATTTGGTCTAAAGCTGGTTCAACAAAAGAGTTTTATGTTGCAGGTTCAGGTGTTTCTCCTATTGCTAATGGAATGGCTACGGCTGCTGACTGGATGTCTGCTGCATCTTTTATTTCAATGGCTGGATTAATTTCCTTTATGGGCTATGACGGTTCAGTATATTTAATGGGTTGGACTGGAGGATACGTTTTACTCGCTCTTTTACTAGCCCCTTATTTGAGAAAATTCGGAAAATTTACTGTTCCTGATTTTATTGGAGACAGGTATTACTCTGACACAGCAAGGCTTGTAGCGGTGTTTTGTGCGCTTATAATTTCTTTCACATATGTTGCAGGTCAAATGAGGGGTGTTGGACTTGTCTTTTCAAGATATTTAGAAGTTGATATTAATACAGGAGTTGTTATTGGAATGGCTATAGTTTTATTTTATGCTGTTTTAGGCGGAATGAAAGGTATTACTTACACTCAAGTAGCACAATATTGTGTTCTAATTTTTGCCTTTATGGTTCCTGCAATTTTCATTTCAATGCAAATGACAGGTAATCCAATTCCACAACTAGGCTTTGGATCTGTAGGCACAGATGGAGTTTATCTTTTAGAAAAATTAGATGGATTAAGCAGGGACTTAGGGTTCCACGAGTATACAACTGGATCAAAATCTAAACTTGATGTGTTTTTCATCACAGCAGCTCTAATGATTGGAACAGCTGGTCTTCCTCACGTTATTGTTAGGTTTTTTACAGTGAAAAAAGTTAGCGATGCGAGAAAATCTGCAGGTTGGGCTCTTTTATTTATAGCGATTTTATACACTACTGCACCTGCAATTGCAGTTTTTGCTAGAACTAATTTAATTGAAACGGTTAGTGAAAAAAAATATGATGAAATGCCAGTGTGGTTTGAAAATTGGGAAAAAACTGGGCTTTTAACTTTTACAGATAAAAATGACGATGGCCTTATTCAATATGTTGCAGATCCACAACTAAATGAATTAACAATTGATAGAGACATTATGGTTATGGCAAATCCAGAAATTGCTGAACTTCCAAATTGGGTGATAGCATTACTTGCAGCTGGTGCTCTAGCAGCAGCACTTTCTACAGCTGCTGGATTACTGCTAGTTATTTCCTCATCTGTATCTCATGATCTTATTAAAAAAATTATAAAACCCGATGTAAGTGAAAAAGGAGAATTAATTGCAGCTAGAGTTTCTGCATTTTTTGCAGTTTTATTAGCTGGATATTTTGGAATAAATCCACCAGGATTCGTAGCAGCAGTTGTAGCTCTAGCTTTTGGTCTGGCTGCAGCTTCATTTTTTCCTGCTATAGTTATGGGTATTTTTTACAAAAGAATGAACAAAGAAGGAGCGATTTCTGGAATGATTACTGGACTACTTTTAATGCTTTTTTATATGACAAAATTTAAATTTGGATGGTTTGGTGGAGGCTCGGAAGCAGACTGGTGGTTTGGAATATCACCTGAGGGCTTCGGGACATTTGCAATGTTAATTAATTTTATTGTTTCATTAATTGTATGTCATTTAACTAAAGAACCTTCTAAAGAAGTTCAAGATTTAGTTGAGAATATAAGAATACCAACAATTGAAAATTCATGAAAAAGTTAAGTTTTTTTTTAATTGTTTTTATGGTGAACAATTTAAGCGCTCAAGATCTTAGTCAATATAAAAAAGAAAAAATTGTATTTGAAACGGACACACTTAATTACAGGATTCTAAAACCATTGAATTACAATCCCAGTAAACAATATCCTGTCCATTTATTTTTACATGGTGCTGGTGAAAGAGGAAATGACAATAAATCTCAATTGGTACATGGAGCAAAATTATTTTTAAAAAAAGAAAATAGAGAACAATTTAATTCATGGGTTATATTCCCACAAGCTCCTAAAAACGATTGGTGGGGATATAAAGATCCATACAAGTTTGCGTATAATGTGAAAGAGTCAAATGCTATGAGTCTAGTAATAAAGTTTATGGACGAATTCATTAAAAGAGAAGACGTTAATCAAAATAAAATATACGTTAGTGGATTATCTATGGGTGGAATGGGAACTTTTGTGATTTTAAATTTAAGACCTGATATGTTCGCTGCTGCAACCCCGATTTGCGGAGATGGAGACCCTAATTTAGTCAATAATTACGCGAAAAAAATTCCTATTTGGATTTTTCATGGATCTGACGATTCCGCAGTTAGTCCAAACAATTCTTTAAAAATGGCTAAAGCTATTATTGATGCCGGCGGAAGTCCAAAAATCACTTTCTATGAAAATGTTGGACACGACAGTTGGAACAATGCTTTTAATGAAAAAGATTTTCTTGAATGGATACACTCTAAATCAAAAAAAACAAAACAATGAAATACAACAAAATATTATTAATATTAATTTTATTTTCAATCGCTATGAGTAACAATGCTCAAGACATATATATTCAAGGGGGTGGAACTCTCACAGATTGGGCTCATTTAAAAAAATACGAACAAAGCAATTCTGAACTTAAAAAAATTAATGAACCAGATCGTATAGTTTTTATTGGTAATTCTATAACTGAAGGATGGTCTAATTTTGATAAAGATTTTTTTATAAATAATCCATTTGTAAATAGAGGAATTGGAGGGCAAACTACGCCTCAGATGTTAATAAGGTTTAAACCAGATGTAGTGAACTTAAATCCCAAAGCTGTAGTAATTCTGGCAGGAATAAATGATATAGCTGGAAATACAGGTCCAGTAACTATAGAGAATATAGCTGAGAATATCATTTCAATGGCTGAAATTGCAAAAGCAAATGAAATTAAAGTGTTTATTTGTTCAACCCTACCAGCAATTGATTTTCCATGGTCTCCAGGAATGGAGCCTGGCCCTAAAGTTGTCAAATTAAATACTATTTTAAAAAATTATTGTGACTCGAATAACATTCCATATGTAGATTATTTTTCTGCAATGTCTGATGAAAAAGGTGGATTAAAGGTTCCTGAATATACTACAGCTGACGATTTGGTTCATCCTAATTTAGCTGGGTATAAAGTGATGGAAAAAATTATTCTCAAAGCATTAAATTAATTTAGATATGAATTTTAGAAATATTATTTTATTAATTTTTCTATCAATTGTTAGTTGTAATCAAAGTAAATCAGATTGGGAAAATTTAATTATTGATAACTCTTTTGACGGTTGGCATATTTTTCAGGATGAGGGAAATAAAAGTGGCTGGACAGTTGAAAATGATGTATTTATCTTTGATGCTAAAATGAGTTCAGAAAATATGCTCATTTCAGATGCTAGCTTAATATCAGACAAAAAATATTTGAACTTTGAAATTAAATTTGACTGGAAAATTGAGAAAGGTGGAAATAGTGGTTTCATGTGGGGAGTCAACGAAGAGATGAAATATAAATTTCCTTATCAAACAGGACCTGAAATTCAAATTATAGATACTGAAACTTATCTCAGCCCTGAAACCATACAAGGTGGTGAAATAGAAATAAACAACATTTTAAATGATATTGGAAAAAATAAAAATTTTTTAGGAGCTGTTTATGGAATATCTCCGCCTAGTAAATTAAATATTTCTAACCCAGCAGGAGAATGGAACTCTTATCACATTAAAATTGACCACAGAAATAATAAAGGAAAAGTTAAGCTAAATAATATTCTAATTAATGAGTTTCCTTTAAGTGGTAAAACTTGGGATTCATTAGTAAATCAAAGCAAATTTAGTAAGTCTGAAGACTATGAATACTTAGGTGATGAAAGATGGTACGGTTTTGCAAAAAATAAATACGGTCACATCTGTCTTCAAGACCATCCGGGAAAAGCTTATTTTAAAAATATTCAAATAAGAGAATGTGATTAAAATCACTAATTATTAAACTAATTTTTCATTAACTTTAGTGGATGAATAAAAATATCCGCAATAATCTTCTTTTTTTTCTAGTGCCTTTAGTTGGGATATTAATTTTTAAGTTCATATCAACACAACCATCTATTAAAGAAATTTCAATCGATAATAGTACTATTCAAAACAGTGTAGATAACACAACTAATACAAATTATAAAGAGGTTAATTTTAATTTTGACGTTAAACCGATATTATCCGATAAATGCTACACCTGTCATGGACCCGACGATAAAGCAAGAAAAGCTAATCTAAGACTTGATATTGAGGAAGGATTTTATTCAGCATTAGAAGAAAATCCAAATCATTTTGTAATAGATAAGAACAATCCTAATAAAAGCGAAATTTTAAAAAGAATTGATAGCGAAGAAGCTAAATATGTTATGCCTCCTCCGGAATCTAATTTAAAATTAACTGAAAAAGAAAAAGAAATTTTAAAAAGCTGGGTTGCTCAGGGAGGTAAATGGGAACCTCATTGGGCATATACTAAACCAGAATTACCAGATTTACCTGAAATAAACATTGAAAATTGGGCATCAAATGAAATAGATTATTTTATAGCCAATAAATTAGAATCTAAAGGAATGTCACCTTCAGAAATTGAAGAAAAAGAAATATTAATAAGAAGAGCTTATTTTGATCTGACTGGTCTTCCTCCTAGTTTAGAAAATATTGACGATTTTATTTCTGATTCAAGCAATAATGCATATGAACGTGTAATAGATAATTTATTAGAATCTAAAGCTTACGGTGAAAGAATGGCTGCTATATGGATGGATTTATCTAGATACGGAGATAGCCATGGCTATCAAGATGATCAAGAACGAATCATGTGGCCGTGGAGAGATTGGGTTATTCACGCCTACAATTCAAATATGCCATATGATAAATTTATAACATGGCAAATGGCTGGAGACATGCTACCAAACGCCACTAAAGAACAAATATTAGCTTCTGGATTTAACAGAAATCATAAGATAACTCAGGAAGGTGGAGTGGTACCTGAGGAATATAGAGTTGAATATGTTGCAGATAGAACTGTAACATCTGCTAAAATAATGATGGGGTTAACGGTTGAATGTGCTAGATGTCATACTCACAAATATGATCCAATTTCACACGATGAATTTTTTAGTCTTTATAGTTTTTTTAATAATGTTGATGAGAATGGTTTGATTGTTTATGGAGATACTGCCCCAAAACCAAATTTAACTATAGACGCTAATGATATTAAAAGTGATTTACCTTTTGTAAACCTACCAGACAGCATCAGTGATGTAACTCTGATGGTAATGAAAGAAACTGAAAATTTAAGAAATACATATGTTTTAAACCGCGGAAGTTATGACTCACCAACAAGGCTTGTAAAGCCAGGTACACCTGAAACGGTATTAAAATTTGATGAACAAAAATATTCTTCAGACAGAATAGGATTATCAAAATGGTTTTTTGATAAAGACAATCCTTTAACATCACGAGTTACAGTTAACAGGTTGTGGCAACAATTTTTTGGAATTGGTATAGTAGCGACACCTGATGATTTTGGAAGTCAGGGAAATAAACCCTTTAACCCCGAATTATTAGATTGGTTAGCGCATACATTTCAAAATAAAGACAATTGGGATACTAAAAAATTTATTAAAAGAATAGTAATGTCTTCTACTTACAGACAGTCAAGTAAAATTAAAAAAGAGAATCGCTTAATGGATTCTGACAATACATATCTAGCTAACTATCCAAGACAAAAACTTTCCGCTGAGATGATAAGAGACAATGCCCTTTCAACAAGTGGAATGCTAGTTGAAAAAATTGGCGGTCCTAGTGTTAAGCCAATGCAACCTCCAAATCTTTGGAATGAAGTTACTGGTGGTGGAGGCGGAAGTCTGGCTTTCTATGTTCCAGATACAGGCGATAATTTGTTTAGAAGAAGTTTATATACTTTTTGGAAAAGAACAGTCCCTCCTCCTTCAATGATGATATTTGATGCACCAACTCGAGATTTTTGCGCCCCTGTTCGTCAAAAAACTAGTACTCCTCTTCAATCATTAGCATTAATGAACGACCCGCAGTATCAACTGGCTGCAGAGAATTTATCTAAATCGATTTTTAAAGAAGAAATTTCAATTGATAAAAAAATTATAAAACTATACCGAACTGTAACGGGTAGAACACCAATTGAAAAAGAATTAATCAAATTAAAAGAATTTTTAAATGAAGTCCAAAATTTGAATGATATTGAGGAACAAAAAGCTTTCAACTCATTAACCGTATTAGTTTATAATTTGGATGAAACCACTCAAAAAAGTTAAAAATGGAAGAAATACATAAACACTTTTTAAATAATAACAGAAGAAATTTTTTAAAAAAAGCTGGTTTAGGCATTGGTGGTTTAGCGCTTGGATCTATGCTAGACCCTTTTGGTACAGATAACAATATCGATCCCTTTTCTTCCTTAAAAAATGATTTAAATCTTCCGCATTTTGCCCCAAAAGCTAAAAGAATTATTTATTTATTTCAAAGTGGTGGACCCTCGCAATTAGATCTTTTTGACTACAAGCCTAAACTAAATCAGTTGAGAGGGAGTGATTTACCAAAATCTGTTAGAGATGGGCAAAGACTTACAGGAATGACATCAGGTCAAAATAATTTTCCTCTAGTTGGAAGTAATTACAACTTCAAACAATATGGTGAATCTAGAGCATGGGTTAGTGAATTAATGCCGTATGTTGGGAAAATTGCAGATGAATTATGTTTTGTAAAATCAATGCATACTGAGGCAATTAATCATGATCCTGCGATTACTTTTTTTCAAACTGGATCACAACAACCAGGAAGACCAAGTATGGGCTCGTGGATGAGCTATGGTCTTGGAAGTTTAAATAATAATATGCCTTCGTTTGTAGTTTTACTTTCAAATGGAACAGGAAGACCTAAAGGACAACCCTTATACTCAAGACTTTGGGGAAATGGATTTTTAAGTTCACTACATCAAGGGGTGCAGTTTAGATCAGCAAAAGATCCTGTTTTATATTTAAAAAATCCTGATGGGGTAACTGCACAAGAAAGAAGAAAAATGCTTGACTACTTAGCGGAACTCAATCACCAACAAGAAGCTTCATTTGGAGATCCTGAAATTAGCAGTAGAATAGCTCAATATGAAATGGCTTACAGAATGCAAACCTCAGTTCCCGAAACAATGGACATCTCAGATGAACCTGACCATATTCTTCAAATGTACGGGCCTGATGCTCAAAAGCCAGGTACGTATGCAGCTAATTGTATCCAGGCTAGAAGATTAATTGAAAAAGACGTTAGGTTTGTTCAGCTTTATCATATGGGTTGGGATCAGCATGAAAATCTTCCTAATCAAATTAAAGGCCAATCAAGTGATGTTGATCAACCAACAGCTGCTCTTATTATGGATTTAAAACAAAGAGGATTATTGGAGGACACATTAGTAGTTTGGGGAGGAGAATTTGGAAGAACTAACTATTGTCAAGGTACTTTATCAGATACCAATTACGGAAGAGATCATCATCCGAGATCATTTACTATTTTTATGGCAGGAGCGGGAATTAAACCTGGATTTAGCTATGGAGAGACTGATGATTTAGGTTATAATATTGTAAAAGATCCTGTTCATGTTCATGACTTACAGGCAACAATATTAAATCAATTTGGTGTAGATCACACGAAAATGATATACAAACATCAAGGCAGAAGGTTTAGATTAACGGACGTTTCAGGAAACGTAATTAAAGACTTACTTGCGTAATTATTTTAAATGTTGTTTGAAAAATTTCCAAATTTCATCACTTGCATTAATATCATTATTTCCAAAGGCTCCAGGCCAATCGTGTCCCCCACCATCAACTCGATAAAACCAAACCTCATTGTTATAACTTCCTCCCTTTTTCTTAGTCAAAGAAACAGTTGAGTAATCTGATTTATCAATATCTGGAAAATTAAAAACTTCATCTTGAACACACGCATTCAAATCAGACCAAAACTCCATTACTTCCAGAATATGAGGAGCGCCTCCCCAACCGTAAGCAGTATTCATTGTTCCATCCCATGGAACAGTGGTGTCAGAAGTGCCTGACATTTGTAAAACAGGAATTTTATAAGCAGGTGAGCAATTATTCCAATCTGATCCACTCATTGTTCCAGTGATTGATGCTACAGCCTTAAAAACATCCGACTTTTCACATCCTAAAGTATAGGACATAAATCCACCATTAGACATTCCTGCTGTAAACACATTGTCAATACTAGATTTAAATTCTTCTCTAATTTTAATTGCTAAAAAAGATAAAAAATCAATATCATTTACAGTACTCATTTGCAAATTAGCGTTCCAATGAGCCTGACCGGTTGCTAACATTGATCCTTGTGGGTAGCAAATCATGAATCCGTTTTGATCTGCCACATCATTCATTTTTGAATATGCTAAAATATTGTTCATATTACTTCCAAATCCGTGAAGCATGAACAAGAGCGGGGAATTTTCAGTATAACTTTTTGGTTTATAAATAATGTATCTCCTATTAATTCCACCATAGTTAATAGAAAATTCTTTTTGCGTCCAAGCAGGCTGAGCTATTGGTTCTAATTCATCGTCTTGATTACTGCAACCAAATAAAACAAATACAAAAAAACATAAATATATATATCTATGCATATTAAATTACTTTAGTTTCACCAGGCTTTGGAATGGTATATCTACCATTACTATCAGGAAGTGTTGGTGGATTAGAATTCCAGCTTAAATCATTAGGAACAAGAACTTGTTGAGAATTTAATGCCTGTTCCCATGTTATTTCTTTTCCTGTGTAGGTTGCCATTCTACCCATAATAGCAGTTAAAGTTGATTTTGCACCATATTCTGCATTATTAATTACACCTCCAGATCTAATAGATTCAAATAATCTATCATGTTCGATTTGGTATGGACTTTTATCATTTGAGGGATCATGCTTAAACACATCATTACCATTATGATCAATAATTTTACAATAATCACCAGATGTAACTAAATTGGCTTTCGTTCCCTGAAATGCTTCGCTTACGTCATATTTTGTTCCTGGTTGATGACGACATTGACTAGAAACTATTGCTCCACTTGGATATTTAAATTCAACAAAATGATGATCAAATATTTCTCCATGATCGATTCCTTTTCTTACTTCTCTTCCTCCCATTCCACTAGCAGATTTTGGATATTCGCCTATAAACCAATTAGCAACATCAATATTATGAATATGTTGTTCTAGTATATGATCTCCGCATAGCCAATTAAAATAATACCAATTTCTCATCTGATATTCCATTTCTGTTTGACCTTTTACTCTTTTTCTTACCCAAACTCCAGCACTGTTCCAATAAACTTGACCAGAAACAATTTTTCCAATATCACCATTATTAATAAGTTTAAGAGTTGAATTATAACTGTTTTGATACCTTCTTTGAAGACCAACCACTACGTTTAATTTTTTTTTCTTTGCAATTTTTGCAGATTCAAGAACTTGTCTAACTCCATTAGCATCTGTTGCAACAGGTTTTTCCATAAAAACATGTTTATCATTGTCAATTGCATATTTAAAATGAAGTGGTCTAAAACCAGGGGGTGTAGCCAAGATTACTACATCTGCCATATCGATAACTTTTTGATATGAGTTAAATCCTACATGTCTGTTTTTTTCTTTCACTTTCACACTTCTTTCACCATTAAGTTCCTCTGAAATAGCTTTTAAACTTGATTCTAATCTGTCTTCAAAAGCATCAGCCATTGCTACTAATTCAACATCCTTATCAGCTCTAAGAGCTTGAACTGCAGCTCCAGTTCCTCTACCACCACAACCAACTAAGGCAAGTTTTAATTTTTTATTATTAGAACTATTTGCCATAGCCTCTAACGAAAATGTTGAAGACAATAATACACCACCAGTTAAAGCGGTAGACTTAACGAAAGATCTTCTAGAAAATTGTTTTTTACTCATTGTTGATTTATTTAAAGTTATCTACTTTTTTATATGAATTTATAAGTTTTAATTCTCCCTCTAATCCTTTAAGAGAATTACCGTGCTCCATGCCTAACACTCCATTAAATCCTTTGTCATAAATATATTTAAAAATATTTTTATAATTTATCTCACCAGTTGTTGGCTCATTTCTTCCAGGGTTATCTCCAATCTGAAAGTAGGCTATTTCATTCCAAGATGCTTCAATGTTTGGAATTAAATTTCCTTCTTGTATTTGTTGATGATAAATATCAAAAAGGATTTTACAAGATTTTGAATTTACTGCCTTACAAATTTGAAAAGCTTGAGGACTTTCTGTTAAAAACAAACCAGGATGATCTCTAAAATTCAAAGGTTCTAAAACCATTGTTAAGTCGTGTTTTTCTAAAATTTCAGAGGCTTGTTTTAAAGTTTCTATAACATTTTGAGTTTGATAATTCATGTCTTTTCTTAAATCCAGATGTCCAGGAACTACAGTCATCCATTTTGCATTTACTCTTTTCGCAACTTCAACAGAGGTTGAAATATCATTTAAAAATTCACTTCGTTTGTTTAAGTCACCACTTGCTAGATTGGGTTCATTCCAATATATTTTATGAGCAACAAAAACACCCATTTTTATATTATAATTCGATAAAAAGTTTCCAATTTTTTCTTGAGTTTTAGCATCTCTATTTTTCATTCCATTATCCTCAAATGCTTTAAATCCTTGATCTTTAATAAATTCTAATTGATTAAAAATATCTGATCCAGCATGGTTTTTAAACATTCCAAAATGTGGAGCGTAATTTAAATTATAAACATGATTTGGGTTAGAATTATTATTAGAAAATAGTGGGTTGACTGCCATTAAACTAGCAGCTGTAAGGGTTGAATTTTGTATAAAATTTCTTCTTTTCATAATGTTATATTAATTATTCCAGTATTCGTTTTGTTCTTCAATAGTTGGTGTTATGTACGGTCTTACGACTCTGAATCCAACAAACTGTGCGTCAGTATGCCACCATTTACTTCTTGGAATTTGAGGATCTTGTTTTTTCCATTGTTTTGAAGATGCTTGTCTAGACGCACTTCTTAACCTGTAATAAGAACTTTTCCATGAACCTCCCCTCACTACTCTTGGATATAATTTTATTGGCTTAACGATTGGGTTTTTACTTATACTTTGTGATGCTTTTAAATACGTTGTAGTATTGTACGCGTCTAAAGTCCACTCAGAAACATTTCCATGCATGTCATGTAATCCCCAATTATTTGGTAGCTTTTGACCAACTTTATGATATTTATTACTACTATTATCTTTAAACCATGCGTATTTATTTAATTCTTTAGGATCATCTCCAAATGAATAAGCTTCTTCAGATCCTGCTCGACAGGCATATTCCCATTCAGCTTCAGTTGGTAGTCTATAGAAGTTTCCTGTAATTGCCGAAAGCCAATGACAGAATTTTTTAGCAGCCAATTGAGTCATTGATATTGCGGGAAATCCATCTGTACCCATTCCAAAACTCATTTCTACGTATGGTGTTGTTGCACCTGAAACTGCATCAATATCGATATTTACTTCGTTTTTAGAATTAAATGCTGGCTGAAGTTCATCCAAACTACGACTCATAAATAAATTATATAAATCCCAAGTTGTTTCATATTTAGCCATCCAAAACGAATCTACTTGTACCTTATGAACAGGACCTTCATCGGCTAATCTGTTTTTTTCATTTAATGGGCTACCCATTAAAAATTGACCGCCAACAATAGGACTCAACTCAAGACCATAGTTAGTGTTTAAAATATATTGATTGTATTCATTAAATTTTTCTTGGCTTAAAGAAAAGCTAAAAGAAAAACAAACTAAAATATAAATCAATTTCATCACCTTAAAGTAATGAAAAAAAGAAAGTCTTACAATTTAAAATTCTCTGTATGGACTATCAAGGAATTTATTTGCCTCTTCTTCTTTAAATTTGGCTAGTTTATTATCCCAATGTAAAGTTTTACCGGGGAATCTTCCGGCTATTACACCCAATAAAATTGTTTCAGTTAAACGTGCAGAATATGAAAAAGGAGCAGTACAATTATCTTTTCCAAGACAAGCGTCAACAAATTGGTGATAATGTAAATATGACTCACCTCCATAATCTCTAACTGGTTGATTTGTTATTTTTCCAGAACTTTCTAATTCAGCAAGATCTAATTCCACATATTTTCCATCAACAATTAATTTAGGTAATTCCATAAAGTGCGGAAGTAATAATCTTCCTTTTTCTCCAACAAACATAGCGCCTTGCAAAGGCAGTTTATCTTTGTTCGGTAATTTTAAATCTTTATTATTTTTTGGTGCTCCAGAACCGTCTTGCCATATCCATTTTAGTTTTTCTGAAGTATATTTTGTTCCAGGAAATTCATATGTTACTTGGTTATGTTCAGGGAAACCAAATCCATTTGGCTTTCTACACTTATTTTTTATTGTTAATGGCACGTCAAGTTCAAGGGCGTTGTAGGGAGTATCAAAAATATGAACGCCCATATCTCCAAGTGTTCCACATCCATAATCTACAATTTTTCTCCAATTACCAGGATGATAAATTTTGTCTTTATAGTCTCTGTATGACGCTGTACCTAGCCAAAGATTCCAGTCTAAATTATCGGGAATTGAATCAGATCCGTTTGGTACTGGGCCATCATATCCCCAATTTTTTGGAGACCAGGCTCTAACTGTACTGACTTTACCAATAATTCCAGATTGAATCAATAAAGTAGCTAATTTATAATCATAAAAAGAATGTACCTGAATACCCATTTGGGTTATTAGGTTTTTATCTTTTGCCATTTTTCGCATTGCTCTAGCTTCACTTACATGATGAGTTAATGGTTTCTGACAATAAACAGATTTATTTAGTTCCATTGCCATCATCGATACAGGAGCATGTGTATGGTCTGGTGTAGAGACCATAACAGCATCAATCAAATCACTTATTTCAGAAAACATAATTCTATAATCCTTATAGACTTTAGCTTTTGGATGTAGCTTACTAGCTGCTTCCAAAGCATTTGAATCTACGTCACAAAGCGCTACAACTTCCACAGATTTGTGTGAGGACATGTCTTTTAAATCTGCTGCTCCCATTCCGCCAACTCCTACATGAGCTAATCTCAAAATTTGATTATTATTTGATGCCCAAATTGATGTTGGCAATACACTCAATGACGCCAAAGCAGCTGATGATTTAATAAAATTTCTTCTGTTATTTTTCATAGTAATTATATTACGAATTAAAATTAATTAAAAAAAATAGATTTTTTTTTTTTTAAAGATCAAAGTCTTATTACTTGGGATTAAAAACAATTAATTTAATATTAGATTAATAATTAAGATCTAATTTGTTTTGATAATTTATATCAACTAAATTTAGATAAAAAGACAATAATATGATTAAAAAAGATAATTCCAGAAGAGGGTTTTTAAAAAAATCAATTATTATTCCACCACTGTTTATAGTACCAAGACATGTTCTTGGTGGTAAAGGATATATATCTCCTAGTGATAAACTTAATATAGCTGCCGTTGGAGTAAGAAAATGGGGAATGGGATCTAACAACCTACATCAATGTAGAAATGAAAACATAGTAGCTTTGTGTGATGTTGATTTTAATCATTCTAAACCAACTTTTGATAAATATCCTAAAGCTAAAGTCTATAAAGATTACAGAGTGATGCTAGATAAGCAAAAGGATATAGACGCTGTTATTGTTGCAACACCAGACCATAATCATGCTGTTATTACAATGAAAGCTATTAAAATGAGTAAACATGTTTATTGTCAAAAACCATTAACTCATACAGTTTACGAAGCTCGAGAAATCACAAAAGCTGCAAAAAAATATAATGTCCAAACACAAATGGGTAATCAAGGAAGGTCCTCTGATGAGATTAGAAAACTCAAAGAATGGATTGATGACGATGCAATCGGTCCAGTTAGAGAATTGTATGCTTGGACGGATAGACCTATCGGGGGAAATGCTTGGGATACTTTTGCAGTTAAGGCAAAATCTAAAGAAAAACCTCCAATTCCTGAAGGTTTAGATTGGGATTTATGGTTAGGACCTGCTCAGTATAGAGACTATCATCCAGATTATCATCCGCTTTCTTGGAGAGCTTGGATTGATTTTGGAACAGGTTCAATGGGAGACATGGGTTGCCACATTTTAGACCCTGCTTTTTATGCTCTGGAACTAGGCGCTCCTAGTGAAATTCAGGCAACATCAACTCATTATATTCCAGAAATCGAGTCTCAAACCTATCCTTCAGCTTCTATTGTAAGAATGAAATTCCCAAAAAGAGGTAAACATCCAGAATTAAATCTAACCTGGTCAGATGGAAGAATTCAACCTTCAATTCCTGACGAATTTAAGAGCGGAGAACAATTCACTTTAAGTGGAGCAATGTTTGTCGGAGATCAAGGGAAAATAACTCACGACTCTCACGGAGCTAGTGGTGTTAAAATTATTCCCGAAGAAAAAATGTTAAACTACAAACAACCCTCTCCATATATAAAAAGAGTAGATACTACCCATGAAGGAGATTGGATTAGAGCCTGTAAAGATGGAATACCTGCAAGTTCATCTTTTGACTATGGAGGTCCTTTAACAGAAATGGCATTACTTGGTATGATTGCAATTCGCTTAAAAAATCAGAAACTTGAATGGAATTCTAAAGAATTTAAATTTAAAAATAATGAACAAGCAAATGCATTACTACATAAAACTTATAGAAAAGGGTGGAGCTTGTAATTAACTTTGTCTTTTTTGCACAATATTTGATCTCAATGGTTAATAAATAGATCTTAGGTTGTTTAAATTAAAAATATTATTCTTTTTTATATATCTAGTTTCCTGTACCAAGGAACCTGTACTGTACCAAGTTGATTTTGTAACTCAGCCGGTTAATGGAGGTTCTATTAATTTAAATTCAAATAATTATAATGAAGGTGAGATTTTAAAGCTCGAAGCTATTCCGTCTGAGAATTACAGTTTTGATTTCTGGTCTGGGGATCTCAACAGTAATAATTCTTTAATTGATTTAGTTGTTGATTCTGATAAAACTGTATTTGCTAATTTTTCCAAAAAAAGATTTGAAGTAAATATAACCATTGAAGGTCAAGGGAAAGTCTCTAAAAGATTAATTAAAAGCGGTTCAAAAAACGATTATAGCTACGGAAGTATTGTAGAAATTTTAGCTTCTCCAGATAATGGATGGACTTTTGTTAAATGGCAAGGAGATATTGAAAATAATACCACAAATCCTGTTCATATTAATATTGACGGTCAAAAAAATATTACTGCAATATTTAAAAAAAATTACATTGGAAAAAATACTTCTAAATTTTTAGCTCTTGGTGATAGTTACACAATCGGCCAATCGGTAGAGGTCAATCAAAGATGGCCTGTACAATTTTTAAAAGAGTTAAAATCCAGTACAAACGCTATAGATACACTTCAAATTATAGCTCAAACTGGATGGAGAGTTGATCAGTTAAAAGAAGCCATGAATAATTCTGATCTTCAACCACCTTACGGACTTGTTTCACTATTAATTGGAGTTAACAATCAATTTCAGGGTCAAGATGCTGTTGGATTCAGACCTGAATTTATTGAAATACTAGAAAAATCTTTAAAACTTGTTGAAAACAGAACAGAAAGATTATTTGTAATTTCTATTCCAGATTGGGGATCGAGCCCATATGGTGCTTCATTAAACAGAGAAAAAATTTCTAAAGAAATTGATGATTTTAATTCAGTTTTAAAGGAAGAGTCAGAAAAAAGAGGAATTAGATATTTTAATATAACAACAATTTCAAGAAGAGCTCTTACTGATAATTCATTAATCGCAAGTGACAGATTACATCCAAGTGGAAAGATGTATAAACTATGGGTAGATAAAATGATCCCTGTTATATCTAAAGTTAATTTTGATTAGTTAAAGTTTTCTAATTTTTATATTTCTAAACCAAATTGGACTGTCGTGATCCTGTAAAGCTATATATCCTTTTTTAAATTTTCCATAATCAGGATAATCATCCCATTTTCCAGAATCTCTTTTTAAATACCATTCTTTTGAATAGGGTACAAATTCCAATAACAATTTTCCATTTAACCAATGTTGAACTTTTTTTTCTGTATATAATATTTTAGATGAATTCCATTGACCCGCTGGATTTAATTGTTTTTTGCTTAAATCAGCTTCATGCATTGCATAATTAGCTCCAGCTTTTTGCCATTCTTCAAGTTTAGCATTGTTTATCTCTTCCCAACCAATGTCATCAAGCAATTGATATTCAGGGGAAATCGCATATGGAGCTTGAAAACCTTCTTGAACGTTATAAAAAACTCCACTATTTCCTCCTTTTGGAAGTTTCCACTCAAGGTATAATTCAAAGTATTCGAATTCTTCCTTATAATATATTATATCTCCTCCTCCTATCCACTCATCTTCTAATTTAAGATCAGTATCAAATGTTAATTCTCCATCAATAGCGGCCCATTTTTCAGGTATTTCTTTTCCGTTATAAGCTCTCCATCCATCAGTTGACTTTCCATCAAATAAATCAATCCATTCTGATTCATTTTTTTCACAAGAAATAGTGAAAAACAATAGTACAATTAAAATACATTTTAAATTTTTCATGATCAGATTTTATATGTTTCTTTTATTTTTTTTATTAGCATTATTTCAGATAAAAACTGCCAATCAAAGTTTTTTGTTTGATTAGCAGGATGATGATGATGATCCTGGTCTAATATATAGTCGTCCGGTTTATTTAAGATTCTAGTCTTAGAATAGATTTTTTCAAACTTTTCTTTTGTAATATTAAACTCACTTTCAAGATTTTTTATATGTTTTAAATCACCATCAAAATCAACTTTTTCTAATTTCAATATAGCATTAGACGAAAACTTGGTAAGCTCATTAACCTGGTTGTAAATCTCTAATAAATACAAGTTTTTAGATTCACTTTGTATAAGATTATTAATAATAGTTTCTACTTTGAGTGAAATTTCTAGGGATCTTTTAGCATTATTAATTCTAACTTCATGTTTTTTAGACCATTCTCCTTTTTTATCTAAGTTCGGCAGGTCAATAATGTCAGACTCTAATGGGTTTTGTTTTTTAGAAAGTCCAGGTCTCCATCCGTTTTCTGAAAGCAGCATATTAAGCCACATACCCACTGGCTTTTCTAATGAATCTATAAAGGCAAAACTATCCTCTCCAAATTGAGATCCAAAATTTTTAATTCTAAATAATTTTTTAAATTCTTTAATAGGCAAACTATTGCCAGACCAGCTGTATTGTGCAAAAGCAGCAATTCCTCTTTTGTAAAGCTCAAAATGAGGAGAATCATCGTCCCACAAGGTCAGTAATAGACCATCTAATTTTTTATCAATAGAACTAGAAGCGAAAGATTTTATTTGAGAAATATTACTTTGGTTTTGTGGCATTAGTGTCCATCTAGTCTGGCCAGCTGTAGCTCCCATTACAATTAATTCATTTTTTGAATACCAATCCATGGCTTTTAAATTACCATAAGTATCAGATTTTTGGTAATTCCATCTCATGTAAACTGCATTTTTTGGAAATTTTTCAATAAAATTCATCAAGTTAATTTCGTTTTTCTCCCAAATTTCGTCAACCTCTTTTACAGAAATTTTATCATTAAACATTGGATTATATACTCCAGCGTGTTTAAGTGGCATGTCATCCCAAAAAATTGGAATTCTTCCATGTTTTTCAGCAAACTCACATACTTTATTAAGCCATATTAAATTTAACTCTAATTCAGTCTTATTATCTCTTTCAACCAAGTGAACTTCATCCCCTCCAATATGTAAATATTTTCCATACGGGGTAGCTTTAATTGCATCTAGATAGAGATCAAATTGTAGTTCGTATGTTTCTGGATTTAATGGATTAAAAGCCCAATCACTTTCTGGTTTATCTCTTAAATGAATATTCTTTTCATGCTTTAAAATAAACGAAGCATGTCCTAAACCTTGAACAAGAGGATTTATTATAATATTTCTAGATTTGGCATAATCACTTAACTCAATCCACCACTCAATAGAAAAAGAATCTGAAGAACCTACTTCCGGTCTTGAAACGTATTTAAGTTTATCTTCAAGTTCAACTATAATTCCATTGATTTTTAAATTGGCCAGATGATCAATTAAATCAAAATAATAAGATTGTTTTTCAGTGTGATGCTTTAGATCTAAGTGAATAGGTCTAAAATCTAAAGAAGGCTGATCTTTAATATTTAAAATAGGAACGGATGTTTTCTGAGCAAATGCATTTTCTAATATTTGATTTAGTGTTACAAAAGCGTAAAATAAACCTTCTTGATCCTTGGCTGTGATTAATATATTTTCCTTTTCAATATTTAAAATATAACCCTCACTTTTTAGATCAATACTGTCATCTATTTCAAATTTTATTGTTGAACTTTCAGAGTCACCCTCAGAAATATTTTTTAAAAATCCATATGTAATCGGAATTTTATCATTTTTAGTTGAATAAGCATACTCAACTTTTTGAGCGTTTATATTTGAAAACTCTTGATGTTTAGATGAAACATCAATAGTCGGAATGATATTTAAATAATTATCAGAGCTGATGTTGGAATTACAAGAAACAATAAATATTAGTAATATTAAAAACCTCATATTTTAAATTTAATAATTATAATTGCCTAAGCCAAATAAGTAATAGGCTGAAAACAAAAAAAGCTTCCCAAAAGGAAAGCTCTTCATCGGTTCTCTACAAACCCCCTGCAAAAGCAGGTAACACAACGGTTGCAAATATATACTTTTGTTTGTTAACTATTAAAAAACAAATTGATTTAATTAAATTTTTATAAATTAAAGAAGTAAATATTCATTATGAAACAATCTAAATTAATTTTATTTATTGGAGTTTTATTTTTTTTAAATTTTCCAATTCATGCCCAAAAAAATACATTCAAAGTTATGGCTTGGAATATTTTGCATGGGGGAAATGATATTGAAAATGGTCCAGAAAATGTTGGTAAAATAATTAATGAAATAAATCCTGATATAATTTTAATGATCGAAACATATGGGTCAGGTCCTTATATTGCAAAATACTCAAACTTAAACTTTCATTTAGT
>Ga0209832_1000147_pt1 | contig 50733 bp, 49 predicted proteins | sample COGITO_mtgs_1104_2_FD_185516 | JGI IMG/M metagenome (GOLD analysis project Ga0209832, IMG submission 185516) | Pelagic marine microbial communities from North Sea - COGITO_mtgs_110407 (SPAdes) (version 2) | ecosystem: Environmental > Aquatic > Marine > Epipelagic ...
ATAGCCGTCATCATTCAGGATAGACGCCACAATCTCGCTATCTGCAAAGTTCATTTGACAACCATAGCTTTCTAAGTATACTCGTTTATTATTGGCATTTTTTGGTTTAACACCTTGATTATCAAGTACTTCTTCGTTATATTTGTTCGGATTTTTAAGGGGGGAATCTGATAATCCCCTATTTTCCTTAATACTTACTGTTTTGGTTTTCAATACTTTATTTTTTTTACAGATTTCTATTTAGGAAACCTTGCAATTTATTTTTATTACTTTTTACTTTCCTCCCAATTTTTGCAAAATAATCATACAAAGATAAGGAATTACAGACAAAGTGTCATGCATAAATGATAAACTCCTTATCAAAAAAATACACTGATCATAAAATCATTACATTAGAAAATAAATTCAAATCATTTTATGAAAAATTTGATTTTTATAAGTTGTTTTATTTTGTTTTTGGGATGTAATTCAAGTGTTTCTCAAAACGAAAAGTTGTCTGATATAGAGTCTCTTCAGCTTAAAACTTCTTTCGTAGATTTAAAAAATAAAAAAGTTGATTTGACATCCTACGAAGGAAAGAAAATCATCATTAATCATTGGGCTACGTGGTGTGGCCCATGTATAAAAGAAATGCCAGGAATAAAAAGGGCTCAACAGATTTTGAAAAATTACAACTATATTTTTCTGTTAGTTTCGGATGAAAAAGTTTCAAAAATATCTGCGTTTAAAAATGATAAGAAATATGAATTTAATTTTTTAAAATCCGTTAGATCAAATGAAACACTTGGAATCTATTCTTTACCAACATCATACATTTTTAATGAAAACGGAATAAAAATTGAAACTATTGTAGGAACGATTGTTTGGGATTCTGAAATAATAATAAATAAATTAAAAACATTATGATATGAAGAAATTCATTTTCTTTTTCTCTTTACTAGCTACAATGTCTTGTTCTACAAAAGAAGTCTACATACAAGAAATTCCTTTCTTTTATGAGAATAGTAATGCACAACCTAATCTAGTTTCTTCTAATGGTTCTTTGACTTTATCTTGGATTTCTTCTAAAGAAGAAAACAAAGCCTCCTTAAACTATAGTCGGTATATGGAAGGACGATGGATTAAACCTCAAGTAATCGCTTCTGGTTCCGACTGGTTTATTAATTGGGCAGATTTTCCAGCTCATGCAATTAATCAAGATTTAATAATTACAAGCCATTTAAAGAAATCAGCTTCTGGTAAATATACTTATGATGTTGTTTTAAATTTACAAAAATTATCTGGAGAGAAAATAAAAGAAGATTTTTTGTTAAATACTGATGGCGTTAAAGCAGAACATGGTTTTGTGAGTATAATAGCAAATAATAAAAAAGGATTTTTTATCACTTGGTTAGATGGAAGAAATACAATTGAAAAAAAACTAGATGGAGAACATAAACCAATGACAATTCGTTTTGCAGAAATTACTGATAAAGGAGATGTTATTAAAGAAAGCGAACTCGACGCTTCAACTTGTGATTGCTGCCAGACATCAATAGCAATCACTAATGATGGGCCTATAGTTGTTTACAGAGATAGAGGTGAGAAAGAGGTAAGGGATATTTATAGTGTTAAAAACATAAATGGAACTTGGGAAGAACCTAATGTGGTTCATGATGATGGATGGATAATAAATGGATGTCCAGTAAATGGCCCTAAAGTTGCTGTCAATTCAAAAGACCTTGCTATTGCTTGGTTTACAGTTTCTAATGATAATCCTTTAGTAAATGTTTCATTTTCAAAAAATAACGGCAATTCTTTTGGCGCTCCGGTAAAAGTAAATGACCATGATGCTATAGGAAGGGTAGATGTTTCATTTTTAAATGATAAAGAAGTAATAGTTAGTTACATGGAAGTTGATGATATTGGAACTTATTTGAGAATTAAAAAGGTTTCATTTGATGGAAAGATTTCTGAGCCAATTACAATATCTAAAATTGATGGAGGAAGGAATACAGGAGTTCCTCAATTAGAAATAATAGATTCAGAGATTTTTATTGTTTGGACTATTTTTTTAGACGGAATGAATCAGTTAAAATCTATAAAATTAAATTCCAAAAACATCTAAAATATACCTAATACCTTTCCTATTAATTTCTTTTAAAATCCGAAAGAATATTGATATTTCGAATCTCTAAAAGTTATCATTTAAGCTATTTAAAAGTTATAGTTTTGATGGGCAAATGTATTCTGAAATTTTCATACCTTCATTTTTAATAGCTGCAAATCCTCTTTTGACATCTATCAAATTATGAATCCCTCTACTTTTTAAAATAGAAGCAGCAATTACACTTCTGTACCCTCCTGCACAGTGAAGATAAAAAGGTTCATTTTCAGGAAATTTATCCATGTAATCATTTATAAAACTTAAAGGGGTAGAGTGAGCTTCATCTAAGTGTTCTGAAGCATATTCACCGGGTTTACGAACATCAAAAATATTAAGAACTTTCTGTTCTTTCAGTGCTTTTAAGTCCGTTACTTTAATTCCGTCAATAGTATCTATTGCATTCCCTGCTTTAGACCAAGCTTCAATACCGTGATTAAGATATCCAAGTGTTTGATCAAACCCAACACGTGAAAGGCGAGTGATTGTTTCTTTTTCTCTTCCTTTCGGTGTAACTAGTAAAATAGGTTGTTTGACATTCCCAATCATGGCACCTACCCAAGGAGCAAAACCTCCATCGATTCCAATAAAAATAGACTTCGGAATGTGTCCTTTTGTAAAATCATCTTGATGCCTGACATCTAAAATAAGTGCATTAGTTTCGTTAGCAATTACTTCAAAATCCTCAGGAGTTAAAGGCTTTGTTCCATTTTCAAGAATTTTATCAATGTCAGTATATCCTTCTTTATTCATCTTTACATTTAAAGGAAAATATTGTGGTGGAGGAAGTAAACCATTAGTTACTTCTTTTACAAATTCTTCTTTTGTCATGTCTGCACGGAGTGCGTAGTTTGTCTTTTTTTGATCTCCAATAGTACCAACAGTCTCTTTACTTAAATTTTTTCCACAAGCAGAACCAGCTCCATGAGCAGGGTACACAAAAACATCATCAGCTAGAGGCATAATTTTTTCTCGAAGACTATCAAAGAGAATTCCAGCTAAATCTTCTTGTGTCATATCAGCTGCTTTTTGAGCTAAATCAGGACGCCCGACATCACCTAAAAATAGTGTATCTCCACTAAAAATTGCAATATCTTTATTTTTTGCGTCACGAAGTAAATAAGTAGTACTTTCCATAGTATGCCCTGGAGTGTGTAAAACGGTAAGTGTAATTTCTCCAATTTTAAATTCTTGTTGGTCTTTGGCAATTAAAGAATCATAACTTGTTTTAGCTAAAGGGCCATATACAATAGTAGCACCAGTTTCTTTAGCAAGAGTTACATGACCACTCACAAAATCTGCATGGAAATGAGTTTCGAAAATATATTTAATCTTAGCGTTATTTTTCTTGGCTTTTTCAATATAAGGAGTTGTCTCCCTAAGAGGATCTATTATGCCAACTTCACCGTTGCTTTCTATGAAATATGCACCTTGAGAAAGACATCTCGTATATATTTGTTCAATGATCATTAGTCTAATTTAAGTATAAAATTAAGAAACTATTCTTTGTTAAATATTATCTATTTTAAAAAGTAATCAAGAATTATTTTGTTGCGTTAATTTTTTCTGTAAAGTTGTTTTTTTACAAACTCCATCAAAGCTATCAGATGCGTCTCCTGAGGTTATAAAAAGATTTCTTTTTCTTAAAACGCGGATGATTTCACTTTTTAAAATAACATCTCGAGCTGGACCAATTGCTCCAACTAGCATTACGCGTATTCCTTGTTTTTTCAGGGTTAAAATTATTTTAGTGAGCTGTTCAGTAGCGGTGCTATCAATATAATTTATTGCACGCATATTAATGATAAATCCTTTGACTTTATCTGGATTTTTTGAAATAGTATCAGTGATTAGCTGTTTAAAATATTGAATATTTCCAAAGAAAAGCTGGCCGTCAAACCTTAAAATTATTAAATCATCTCTTGGGACTACTTCTTTAGGAAAGCGGAGGCTATTTTTGAAATAGTTTGTGGTTCCAATACGGCCTAAAAATGCATGATGTGGCATTGAACTTCGATAAACTAAAAGTAATAAAGAAAGTAAAATTCCTAAAAGAATTCCTTCTGTAATTCCAAAAAAGAGGGTTAATAAGAAAGTAACTATCAGAACTAAAAATTCATCTTTTGCAATAAAATATAATTTTTTCGCATATTTGAAATCAATTAAATTAATAACTGCTACCATAATGATTGCCGCTAGTATTGCTTTTGGTAAGTAATAAAACCAATGGGTGAAAAAACTCAAAACGATAGCAACTAAAGCAGCAGTAATTAATGCAGCAAGTCCTGTTTTAGCACCTGCTTGATGGTTTACAGCTGTTCTGGAAAACCCTCCGGTAGTGGGATAGGATTGAAATAGTGCCCCTACCATATTTGAAGCACCAAGAGCAATAAGTTCTTGGTTAGGATTTAATGTATATTTTTTTTCTTTTTCTTCTATTGCTTTAGCCACTGAAATAGCTTCCATAAAGGCGACCAATGCTATGGTTATTGCGGTTGGGAATAAAATTTTTACAGTTTCTAAATCAATAACTGGTAACTGAAAGAAGGGAAGTCCCTCAGGAATTAGGCCTACTACATCAATTCCTTTTTCCCATTGTTGTGAAATGTAAACCCAAGTGATACCTAGTGCAACAACAACTAAAGAAGCAGGAATTTTTTTGCTTATTTTTTTAATTCCAAGTAATATTAAAACACCAGTAATTCCAATAACTAAAGTCGGAAAATGAATGGATGTATCAGTATTAATAATTGATTTTATAATGACCTGAAGCTTATTGCTTTGTGGAATAGGTATTCCAAGAAAATGTTTAAGCTGACTTAATCCTATAATTATTGCAGCCGCAGATGTAAAACCACTTATAACGGGCTTGGATAAGAATGCAACAATAAAGCCCATTCTTAAAAGTCCCAATAGAAACTGTATAACTCCCATCATTAGAGCTAATAAAATTGCCATTTGAATGTACGCTTCAGGAGATGCCATTGAAATAGCACCTAGACCAACAGCGACTAAAAGCGAGTCCATAGCTACGGGCCCCACGGCAAGTTGTCTTGAAGTCCCTAAAAAAGCATAAATTATTTGTGGAACCAATGCCGCATAAAGACCATAAATGGGAGGTAAGCCTGCAATCATTGCATATGCCATTCCCTGAGGGATCAATAATACTGCTACCGTTGTTCCAGCTATTAAATCGTTTTTAAAATACGATTTTTTATAAGCAGGCAACCAATTTAAAATAGGTATAAATTGTTTCAGAGTTTTTTTGTTTTGAACAAAAATACTACAGTTTTAGCTAACAGATATAAATCTTATCATATGACCTTAATTTTATACTATGAAGTTGACTGTTATTTCATCTTAATAAAAGAGTGCCCTTTTTTCAATCAGATAGTGGACTAAACTTTGGTTTAAGTTTACAAAAGCAAGTATACTCAGATTTAAATTTAACACAAGAGAGCTCATAAATTTCATAGTTACAAAAAAACTTACCTACTTTTGTTGCCAAATAATTATAATATGGCTAAGAATTTAGTAATTGTAGAATCACCGGCAAAAGCCAAAACTATTGAGAAATTCTTGGGGAAAGATTTTAAAGTAGCTTCTAGCTTTGGTCACATTGCAGACCTTCCCTCTAAAGAGTTGGGTGTTAGCGTTGAGAGTGACTTCAAGCCTAAATATGTAGTTAGTAGTGATAAGAAAAAATTGGTTAGCGAATTAAAGAGTTTGGCAAAAAAGTCAGAGATTGTTTGGCTTGCAAGTGATGAAGATCGAGAGGGGGAGGCTATAGCATGGCATTTAGCTAACACTTTAGATTTAAATGAATCAAATTCCAAAAGAATTGTTTTTTCTGAGATTACAAAAAATGCCATTCTTAAGGCAATTGATTCTCCTAGAACAATTGATTATAATTTGGTAAACGCACAACAAGCAAGAAGAGTTTTAGATCGTCTTGTAGGTTATGAATTATCACCTGTTTTATGGAGAAAAGTTAAAGGAGGGCTTTCTGCAGGTAGGGTTCAGTCTGTTGCAGTTAGGCTTATTGTGGAACGAGAGCGAGAAATAAGAAATTTTTCTCCAGCTCAAAACTTTAAAACTCAAGCCTTTTTTTTAACAGCTTCTAAAAAAGTTATTCCTGCTCAATTATCCAGGGTATTTGATAATGCAGATGAAGCAGATAAATTTTTAACTAAAAACATAAATACTGCTTTTAAAGTACTAGATGTTAGTAAAAAACCTGCAAAAAAGAGTCCGGCAGCTCCATTTACTACTTCCACATTACAACAGGAAGCTTCTCGTAAATTATACTTCTCAGTAAGTAAAACAATGACATTAGCACAGCGACTTTATGAAGCAGGATATATTACATACATGAGAACCGATAGTGTAAACCTTTCTAAAGATGCACAAAAAAATATAGCTTCTCAAATTAATTCTTCTTATGGGAAAGAATACCTTCAGCCTCGAGTTTTTAAGACAAAAAATAAAGGAGCTCAAGAGGCACATGAAGCGATAAGACCTTCTGATTTCTCAAAAGCCCAATTAAATATTGATCATGATCAAGCTCGTTTATATGAACTGATTTGGAGAAGAACAGTCGCTTCTCAAATGAGCGATTCTCAATTAGAGCGAACTCAAGTTTCGATTGAGGCAAATACTCATCAAGATAGATTTACAGGAAAAGGAGAGGTTATTACTTTTGATGGATTTTTAAAATTATACATGGAAGGAGTTGATGATGATGATGATGAAATCAATGGTATACTTCCTAAGGTTTCTGTGGGAGAAACTCTCGAGTTAAAAAGAATGATTTCAACACAGCGCTTTACACGTCCTCCCTATCGATATTCTGAAGCTTCTTTAGTTAAAAAAATGGAAGAATTAGGTATTGGAAGACCCTCTACTTATGCCCCAACTATTTCCACAATTCAAAACAGAAAATATGTTGATAAAGGAGCTTCTGAAGGACTTTCACGTTCTTATGAACAATTTACTTTAGAAGAAAACACAATTAAAAAAACAGCATTAACTGAAATGGTCGGAGCCGATAAAGGAAAATTAGTTCCCACCGACATAGGGATGATTGTAAATGACTTTCTGGTTGAGAATTTTAAAAATATTTTAGACTTCAATTTTACGGCTCAAGTTGAACAAAATTTTGATGATATTGCAAATGGTTCTAAGGATTGGACTGAAATGATAAAAGGATTTTACTCACAATTTCATACCACAGTTGAGTTTGTGAAAGAAAATGCACAACGAGAATCTGGTGAGCGCGTTCTGGGAGTTGATCCTGAATCTGGCCGTTCGGTAAAAGTAAGATTAGGGAAATTTGGTCCCATGGCTCAAATAGGAGATCCTGATGAAGAGGAAAAACCCATTTATGCAAGTCTAGGACCTAATCAACAATTAGAAAATATTTCCTTTGATGAAGTAATGAGTCTTTTTGAGATGCCAAAAATACTAGGTGCATTTGAAGATCAAGAAATTATTGTAAATAACGGACGTTTTGGTCCTTATATTAAACATAATGAAATTTTCATTTCCCTCCCAAAGGGTATGCTTCCCACTGAAGTTGATTTAGAAACATCCATTACTTTAATTAAGGAAAAGCAATTAGCAGATGCCCCTGTTTATGTTTTTAAAGAGTTGCCTGTCACAAAAGGAGTAGGTCGTTTTGGACCTTTTTTGAAATGGAGTGGCATGTTTATTAACGTTAATAAAAAGTATGATTTTGACAATCTTTCAAATGATGATATTGTTACTTTAATTGAAGAGAAAATTCAAAAAGAAATTGATAAGGTTATTCATGACTGGAGTGATTCTGGTATCCGGGTTGAGAAAGCACGATGGGGAAGACACCATATTATTAGAGGGAAACAAAAAGTTGAAATTGGAAAAGATATTGATGCAGTTAAACTAACCCTTAAACAAGCAGAAAAATATTTAGGTAAACCCAAAGTAAAAACAAAGCCTAAAGCGAAGAAAAAAGTTGTTAAAAAAGGATGAGCTTAGAATTACTAGTTCCTGTTAAAAAAGAAACGTTGTTAGGCTTGACTCTCATGCCAAAGCAGATTCTAGGCAAAAATATAAGCATCCACACAAAAAATAATGGACTGCCTGAGCTTAAGGGTTTAACCATTGCTCTAGTCGGATTACATGAGTATAGAAATAGTTTTTTCCATAATTCAAGTTATAATGTAAATCAATTTAGAAAGGTTTTCTACGAATTATATCCTGGTAATTGGAATTTGAGTATTGCTGATTTAGGTGATTTGCCAAATGGCGAAAAGGTTGAAGACACATATTTTGCTATAAAAGAGATTAGCATCCACTTAAAACAAATGAATATTATTCCTATTTTTATTGGTGGAAGCCATGATCTAATGTTTCCATTATATGGAGTTTTTCAAAATTTCAAGCAACTTGTAAATATTGTTTCAGTTGATAGATCTTTTGATTTTTCTCAAGAAGATGATTTGATTTCTGGACGTTCTTATATGAGTAAAATCATTATGGAAAAGCCCAATGTTTTAAATAACTATACCAATATTGGTTTTCAAAGTTATTATTGTGCCGAAGAGGAAAAAGACCTAATGGGAAAACTTTATTTTGACACTTTACGCTTGGGACAAGTATTAAATGAACCGGCTCTTGCTGAACCTATTTTTCGAGATGCAGATATTATAGGTTTTGACATGAAATGTTTATCATGGCAGGCTATTGCAGATCCTTTAAAAGGACAACCTAATGGGATTGATTCTAGAACAATTTGCTCACTTACAAGGTATGCAGGCATTAGTGATCATATCAGTTTTGTAGGGTTTTTTGAAATCCCCTCCACACCTATGACTGACCAACTTTTAGCACAAATGATATGGTATTTAATTGAAGGAGTACAGTTGAGATTTGAAGAATATCCGGTAAATACAAAAGATTTTTTAAAATATTCTGTAACACTTTCTGATCAAATAATGGTCTTTTACAAAAGTGATAAAAGCAATCGATGGTGGATGGAATTAACAAATAATTCGCATTTGAATAATAAAATAACAAGTACGACGTTATTAGCTTGCACAGAAAAAGATTATCTAGATGCCATGCAGGATAAAATTCCTGAGAGATGGTACAACGCAATCAAGAGAACATAGTTAGTTCACCTTGAAAAGGTAATTTTTAGTGTATTGACTATCAATGATTTGATTAGTTTATTGTATTTGTAGTGAAAAAATAATTAGTTTTATGCATAGAAAACGGCATTGACTAAGTTTTAATTAAAACATTAATGAAAAGAATTTTAATTCTGTTAAGCATCTCTTTGATAATTATTTCCTGTGGAAATAAAAATAGAGGTGAGCTTATTGGTGTCAAACAAAAAAAATGGTTTGGGGAAAAACCTTACGGGATGACCCTTGTTGAGGGTGGAGCATACATAATGGGTAAAGCGGATGAAGATATTGCTCAACTTCAAAATGCCCCAGCAAGAACGGTAACGGTTCCATCTTTTTACATGGATGAAACAGAAATTACTAATAGTGAATACAGACAATTTATTTATTGGGTAAAAGATTCCATAGCTCTTGCAATGCTTGCAAGAAAAGCAGATGAGTTAGAACTTGGAGAGGATAGTAAAGATGGTATTGGTGAATTTGCATTTCAAGATTCCGATACTTCAAAGTTAAATGCATATCAGAAATATATGCGTGAAAATTATTATGATTTAAGTGACGATCTATATGCAGGAAGACCTCTTAACTGGGATGCAGATTTAAGTTGGAATACTGAAGATTACCCTGACAGTAATTACGCAGAAGTAATGGATTCTCTTTATTTACCCCCTGAGTTATGGTATAATGGTGAAATGAAGATAGATGTTAAGAAAATAGTTTATTCCTATAATTGGTTTAATGCCGAAGCTGCTGCTGCAGAATCTAAGCGCAAACGAAGTCAATTTATTGACAGGAAACCTTTTATAGAAAAAAGAGACGTTGAAATTTATCCCGATACCACAGTTTGGATTAAAGATTTCACCTATTCATATAATGAGCCGATGCATAACGATTATTTCTCACACCCAGCATATCAAGATTATCCTGTAGTTGGAATAAACTGGGAACAAGCGATTGCTTTTTGTAATTGGAGAACCAGTTTTAAAAATGGTTATCAAAGAAATAAGGGAAAGCCACAAGTAAGCCGATTCAGACTTCCTAATGAAGCTGAATGGGAATATGCTGCTAGAGGTGGAATTCCTTCAGGGACCTATCCTTGGGGATCTCCATATTTATTGAATGATAGAGCCTGTTTTTTAGCAAATTTTAAGCCTCTTCGTGGAGATTATGCTTCTGATCAAGCCGTTTATACCGTAGAGGCAAAATCGTATGAGCCCAATGATTATAACCTTTATAACATGGCAGGAAATGTTGCAGAATGGACTAATTCATCTTATGATTCTGGATCCTATGAATATGTAGCTTCTCTTAATCCAAATATGGGGTTTAGTGATGAGCAACGAAAAGTAGTTCGTGGAGGGTCTTGGAAAGATGTTGCATATTTTTTGCGTGTTAGTTCAAGAGATTATGAATATGCGGATACTTCAAGAAGCTATATTGGCTTTAGAACAGTCCAAGACTATTTAGGAGTTCAAAAAGTTGAGGTTAAATAATTTATTAACCAAACAAATCTTATTATATTTATAAAATTAACTAAAAACTAAAAACTAAAAAATGGACGATAAAATTCTTAACAAAAGACTTAGAAGTAAAGTTGCAATGCACATGTTGTTTGGACTTGGAGGAGCTGTAGTAATTATTGGAGCACTTTTTAAAATCCTTCACCTAGAAATAGGACCTATTACCGGGGGACTTGTATTAGGACTTGGTTTAGGGACTGAAGCCTTAATTTTTACGGTTGCAGCACTTAATACAGGAGAAATTAAAGAAGAACACAATGATTACGTTAAAAAAGTTAAAGGGGGTGCTAAAAAAGCTACTTCTGGAGGAGGAGATGAAGGATTATCATCTAAAATTGATGCTTTAATGCAAGAAGCTAAACTTGATGTAAGTCTAATGAATTCATTGGCAAGCAGTATTAAAGGTTTAGAGACTTCAGCAAAAGCACTTTCTCCTGCTTCTGAGGCTGCTGCAGCATCACAGAACTATTCTCAAGAATTAGCTAAAGCTTCAACACAATTGGAGCAGTTAAATTCTAGTTATCAAAAACAAATTAGTGATTCCCAAGGCAACGAAGATTTTAATAATAAAGTAAATCAGAATGCTGAACAATTAAGAGCTCAAATGGAAAGTTTATCTGCTAACCTAGCTGCATTGAACAATGTATATGGTGGTATGTTAAACGCAATGAATAAAAAATAGAACATGGCAGGAGCTAAAGAAACACCCAGGCAGAAACTTATTAGTTTGATGTACCTAGTATTTATTACCATGCTAGCATTAAATGTGAGTAAGGAAGTACTAGACGGATTTGGTCAAATGTTTGAAAAAATTGCTGATGCAAACGAAAGAGTTTCGGAGAGTAACAATTTACTTTATGAAAACATAGAAGTTAACTCTTCTGAAAAAGGTGGTAAATGGATTGGTCACGATCGTACTGCCAAGCAAATCAAAAAAGAGTCTGATGCATTTTATAATAAAATTGCAGAAATTAAGTCAAAGATTACTGAAAAGCAGAAACTAAAAGATCCAGAGCTTAAAAAGTTTGCTGAAATGGATAAAGGTGAGGCCTTAGATGTAATTTGGTTTAAAGAAGGGTCTGATAAAGCATCAGATGAATTTCTTAGTATGGTTGAGGAATACCGGGGGCATGTGATTAAAGTTTTTGGAAGTCAGTATCCTTCTTCAATTGATATGGTAGAAGCTAGGTTTTTTATTGGTGATATGAATCGTAATGTCAAAAATAAAGATAATGTTGACCAGTCATGGTTGTCCGCAAACTTTAAAGGTTTCCCTTTAATTTCTTCACTTGCTAAGTTAACAATGATGCAAAATGACATTCGCCAAACAGAACACGATGTTTTAACGACTCTAATGGGAAAAGAGTTAAAAATGTCATCAACTGTTAACGAAACAAATTACACCAGTCTACTTATTACCGAAAAAGGAGCTTATTATCAAGGAGAAACTTTCGATGGCAGTGTTATTTTAGGTAGAAAAGGTGGAGCTCAAAATCCAAATTCTGTAGACCTTAAAATAGATGGAAGATCTTTAAGAGAATCTGATTATGATTTAATTCCAGGAGGTATTAAGCTTAAAGTAAGTGCAGGATCACCTGGAGATCATACTATTGAGGGGAGCCTAGTCTTCTTGAGTGAAGGGAATGAATCTAAAATATCAGTAAAACAGATGTATTCTGTTATTTCTAAACCAAATTCAGCTGTTATTTCGGCAGATAAAATGAATGTGGTGTATCGTGGGGTTCAAAATCCAATCACCATATCTATACCAGGAATTCAAGACAGCAAAGTAAAGGCCTCTGCTCCTGGTCTTAAACGCAAAAAGGGAAGTAAATACAATATTTTCCCCGGAAAAGGAAAAGTTGTTGAGATTAATGTTTCTGGTACCTTACCAGATGGAAAAAAAGTTTCCTCAGTTTCTACTTTTAGAATTAAGGATATTCCAAAGCCATCAGGATTTTTTAGAGGAAAATCAGGATCGTTTACTTTACCTAAATCAAGTTTGGAACGAGGGTCAGTTTCTGCAGTATTAGAAGATTTTGATTTTGATCTACCATTAGAAACAAAGTCATTTCGCTTTCGAGCACCAGGACAGCCAAGTGTTGTTGTTACAGGAGCGAAACTTAATAGTAAGGTTCTTTCAATGCTTAAGAGAATTAAAAGTGGACAGTCTATTATTATTTCTGATATTAATGTAATAATTCCTACAAATCCAAGTTATAAGTTAAAACAAACAACCCCTATTTCAATAACGATTAACTAAATCTATTGATAATGAAAAAAGTAACTTTTATTGTTTTACTAGTATGCTTAATTGGAACTCAGATTTTATTAGCTCAAGCCAACTTGTTAAACGCCAAAGTTCCTCAAGAAGTTGGAATTCAAAATGAACAACAAGTAAAGGCAGACAATAATGACCCAATTGAGTATGGTTATGTTGATGATCGCGATGTATTGTGGTCAAAAACTGTTTGGGAAGTAATAAATTTAGATGAACGAATTAATTTTCCTTATTATTATCCAAATAACAATAATGGTTACCTTTCTTCTGCTAGGCAATCTTTATATCGTGTTTTAATTGATAATATTGAATCTGGAGATATTACTGAGATATATTCGGATGATTATTTTTCTGAAAAAATTACTTTTTCCGATTTACAAGAGAGTCTTGAATCTAGAAAGCTTTCAGACGAAGGAATAGAGAAATCAAATCAAGGCGATGAAATTACTGATGATGATTATGATGTATATAAAATTCAGTCAGATAAAGTTATTCAATATCGTATTAAAGGAACTTGGTATGTAAACAAACGCTTAGGGGAATTAAAATACAGATTACTTGGAATAGCGCCAGTTGCTCCAGATGTTTCAACCTTGAGTGAAGGTCCAGAGGCCCAGGCAGATGCTCTTGTGCCATTATTTTGGATATGGTTTCCAGATGCACGTGGTGCTTTAAATAAAAGTAAAGTATTTAATACAAGGAATTCTTCTCAACCAATAACGTTTGATAATATGCTTAATTCAAGACGCTTTAACTCAACGATTTATAAGGAAGAAAATGTTTATGAAGATCGTGAAGTTAAAGATTATATATATGAAGATGCACTTCGCCAACTTCTAGAATCTAACCGTATCAAATCAGTAATTAGAGATTTTGAGCAGGATCTTTGGAATAACTAATATTCTTTAAATAAATGATAAAAGCGCTCAGGGAAACCTTAGCGCTTTTTTTGTGGTATTTTTGAAGTGAATGAAACATTCTATTATTGTAGGTTTTGGATTAGCTGGTTTTCATTTTGCTCAGCAATTAAAGAAAACAAATAATAAATTTCTGGTACTTGATCAAGGCCACAAGGGTGCAAGCAGAAATGCTGCAGGTGTATTTAATCCTACAGTTTTAAAACGCTATACCATGGCATGGGAAGCGATTCAGTTCCTTGAATATGCAATGCCTGTTTATAGAAAACTTGAAATTAAAGCATCACAACAATTTTTTTACCCCCATCCAATTCACCGTTATTTTTTTTCTCCCTCAGAACAAAATAATTGGACCGTTGCAGCTCAATCCAAAAAGTTAAGTCGTTTTTTAGACCCGATTTTTAATTCAGAATCAATTCATGGAATAAAGCGTCAAAGTGGTTATGGTGTTGTCAGGGAAGTAGGCCGATTAGCCATCAATAAAATGTTAGATCATTTTATTGATGATCTTCTTCCTTCTGAGTTAAATGAGGAGGCATTTGATCCCTCTAAACTTCAAATTTTATCAGAAAAAGTAATTTATAAAGGAATAGAAGCCAGGCAAATTGTTTTTTGTGAGGGCTATGGATTAAAAAATAACAGCTGGTTTAATTATTTGCCGTTAATTGGTTCTAAAGGAGAATATTTAAAAATTAAAGCCCCTTTATTGTCACGTAAAAATATTATCAAAGGAGGTGTATTTATTACACCCTTTGAAGGAGATGAATTTTGGGTTGGGGCTACCTTTAATCCTCATGACAAAACAATATTACCCACGGAAAAAGGGAAAAAATGGCTTATTTCTAAATTAGAGACACTTATAGATGTTCCTTACAAGGTTGTTGACCATGCCGCTCAAATTAGACCGACTGTTATAGATCGTCGTCCACTTCTAGGGAGGCATCCCACTCTTAAAAACTTATATATTTTTAATGGTTTAGGAACTCGCGGTGTAATGATGGCACCTCTACTTTCAAAGTGGTTATATGATTTTATAGAATTGAAAAAACAATTACCCGAAGCGGTAGCTATTAACCGTTTTGAATCCTATTTTTGCAATTCAAATAAAGAACATGTTTAACGCACACAATATAACCGTCAGTTTTGGGGGAGAAACCCTTTTTGATTCTCTTTCTTTTCGACTTGGGAAAGGAGATCGTGTGGGTTTGATTGGAAAAAATGGAGCCGGAAAGTCAACACTTCTTAAGTTGATGGCAAAGGAAAATAGCCCAACATCTGGATCTTTTGCACTTGAAAAAAATTGTCAAATTGGTTACCTCGCTCAAGATCTAGATTTTGAAAATGGAAGAACCGTTTTGGAAGAAGCTTATTTGGCTTTTGAAGAAATAATGAAAGTGGAGAAACGACAAGAAGCGATTCACAAAATAATGGAGGAAACACAAGATTTTGAGAGCCCATCATATTTAAACATCTTAGATGAATTAAACGAATTGAATACTCGTTATGAAATGATAGGAGGATATCACTATCAGGCACAAACCGAAAAAATATTACTAGGACTGGGGTTCTCTATAATTGATTTAAACGCTGCTACCGATACTTTTTCAGGAGGGTGGCGTATGCGAATAGAATTAGCTAAACTACTATTAAAAGACAACGACATTCTTTTACTAGATGAGCCAACAAATCACTTAGATATAGAATCAATTATTTGGTTAGAGCAATTTCTTAAAAAGTATAAAGGTGCTTTGGTAATGGTTTCTCATGATAGGATGTTTTTAGACCAGGTAACGAATAGAACTATTGAAATTATACATCAGCGCCTTTTTGACTTTAAGAAGCCTTATTCGCAATATATGGTACTTAGAGATGAGTTAAGAGCTCAGCAGCAAGCGGCACAAAAAAATCAAGAGAAGCAAATACAACAAACCGAAAAGCTTATTGAACGTTTTAGAGCTAAAGCGTCGAAAGCAAGTATGGCTCAATCGCTGATTAAAAAGCTTGATAAAATTGATCGTATTGAAATTGATCCAGAAGAAAACAGAAAAATGAAGTTTGAATTTGGCATCTCACATCAGCCAGGAAAAATCATCCTTGAAACTGATAAAATTTCCAAAGCTTATGGTGATAAACAGGTGTTAAGTGATGTTGATATTGAAGTTGTAAGAGGAGAGAAAATTGCTTTTGTGGGACAAAATGGACAGGGAAAATCTACTTTAGCTAAAATTATTGTTGATGAAATTTCCTATGAGGGAAAAGTGAAACTAGGGCATAATGTGCAGCTTGGTTATTTTGCTCAAAATCAATCAACGTATCTAGATGGAAGTAAAACCGTTTTACAATCTGCAGAGGATTCTGCGACTCCAGAAAATCGAACAAAAGTCAGAGATTTATTGGGTTCTTTTTTATTTCAAGGAGAGGTTGTAGAGAAAAAAGTAAGTGTACTCTCAGGAGGTGAACGTAATCGTCTAGCTCTTTGTAAATTATTACTTCAGCCTTTTAATGTATTGATTATGGATGAGCCTACAAACCATCTAGATATTGCATCCAAGAATGTATTAAAACAGGCTTTAAAAAATTTCAAAGGAACCCTTATTTTGGTTTCTCATGATAGAGATTTTGTCCAAGGCTTATGTGAAAAAGTAATTTCATTTAAAGAACGTGAGGTGAAACCTTTTTTAGGAGATATCAATGCTTATTTAGAATTTCAAAAATTATCATCACTTAAGGAATTAGAAAAAAAAACTCCTAAGCCACAGTTAGAAAAAAAAGCAAGTGATCCTGATAAATATAAAAAGCAGAAGGAAACTCGTGCAACACAACAAAAATTAGAAAAAATAGAAAAAAGAATTGCCCGTCTTGAAAAAGAAATTAAAGAAATCGATTTCGAATTGCAGATTAATTATGACCAGACCATCGCACAGCCAAACTTTTTTGATGAATATCAAGCTAAAAAGAAAACTCTTGAAGAATTGATGATTTCATGGGAAAAAATTCAAATATAATAAGAATGATTTAATAGGTATGGAAGAGCACTTTTTTGATTGTCCTAATTGTTGGGAAACCATTTCGATGCTTTTCGATCCCAGTCTTAAGAATAGCCAGTATTTTGAAGATTGCGAAGTATGTTGTCAGCCTCTAGAAATTAAATATAAGAGAGATGCTGAGGGAACTGTTTTAATTGAAGTACTTCAATGAATATTTCAAATAGCTACAGAACTCTCAACGGCTTGTAAATAGCGTTCTGCATCTAGTGCTGCCATACAACCAGTTCCAGCCGCTGTAACTGCTTGACGGTATTCTTTATCTTGGACATCTCCAGAGGCAAAAACCCCAGGCAAGTTTGTATCTGTAGTTTTTCCTTTAGTTATTAAATATCCAGCATCGTCCATATTAAGTTGCCCTTTAAAAATATCAGTATTAGGTTTGTGTCCAATAGCAATGAATAATCCCGTAATAGGTATTTCCTCTGTAGTTCCGGTGTTATTATTTCTCATACGTAATCCTTCTACTACTTCTTGTCCAAGCACTTCATCTATTTCTGTATTGTACTTTAAATCAATATTGGGAGTATTGGTGACCCGGTGTTGCATAACCTTTGAAGCTCGCATTTGTTCTTTTCGAACCAACATGGTAACTTTAGAACATATTTTAGCTAAATAGGTAGCTTCTTCTGCTGCAGTATCACCTCCGCCAACAATAGCAACCTCTTGTCCTTTGTAGAAAAAACCGTCACAAACAGCACAAGCAGAAACTCCTCCTCCTCTAAGTCTTTGTTCACTTGGAAGCCCTAAATATTTTGCAGTTGCTCCAGTACTAATAATAATTGTTTGTGCTTGAATTTCAGTTCCATCTTCAGTAAAAGCTTTATGCATTCCACCTTTATTTGTGGAAAATTCCACCTTATTAATAAAGCCAATTCGAACTTCAGTTCCAAAGCGTTCTGCTTGGTTCTGAAGCTGAATCATCATGGTAGGGCCATCAATTCCATTTGGATACCCCGGAAAGTTATCTACCTCTGTAGTTGTAGTCAATTGTCCTCCTGGCTCCATTCCTGTATAAAGAACAGGCTTTAAATCGGCGCGAGCCGCGTAGATAGCTGCAGTATAACCGGCAGGTCCACTTCCAATAATTAAGGTCTTAAGCGTTTCCATAGAAAATTCAATATTTTGATCAAATGTAAAGGATATAATTTAGTCGTATCTTCAATTTTAATCAGTTTTTTTAATAAACTTATCAATGATTTATTTTTTAAAACGTATGCTACCTTTTCTTCTATTATTTTTAGCCTGTAAGGATATAAATGATAAAACAGTAGAAGAAATTATTAACAAATCAATCGAAGTTTCAGGGTTTAACAATAATGAAATTGATATTACTTTTGATTTTAGAGCTTACCATTATGAGTTTTTTAGAAAAGACTTTTATTTTTCTTACACACGAACAACTATTAAGGATGGCAAGAAAATAAGAGATGAAATGTCATCAAGTAATGGCTTAAAACGTTTCATTGATTCTGTACCTGAATCACTTACTGATAGTCTAGCACTGGCATATTCAAATTCACTTAATTCTGTAATGTATTTTTTTCAACTCCCAAAACCACTCCTAGATGATGCAGTACACTCTGAGTTATTAGGTGAAATTAAAATACAAGAAGCAACCTACTGGACAGTAAAAGTTTCTTTTTCTGAAGAAGGAGGAGGCGAGGATTATCAGGACGAATATAGGTATTGGATTAATCAAGACACATATGAAATTGATTACTTAGCCTATAATTATAATACTGAAGGAGGTGGAATTAGGTTTCGAAAAGCAATAAACAAGAAACGCGTAAAAGGAATCTTGTTTCAAGATTACCAAAACTTTAGACCCTCAAATAAATTTGAATCACTTGACAACCTTCCTCAAATTTATGAAGAAGGTTTGCTTTCACAAATTTCATTGATTGAAAATAAAAACATAATCGTTCAATAACATTTAAACTTCTGCTGTATCAAAAACATCTTCTTTTATAATATAAGATCTACAATCTTTAAAAGATTCAAAAGTGTGTTCTTGAGGTATTAAGGTATTAAGAATTCCAATACTTTTCATTAATAATTTTGGTTGGGACTGAATTCCAACCATAAAACAAACGATTTTTTTTTCATTTAATTCTATTAAAACATCTTCTAGAGCAAAAAGTCCAGATTGGTCAATGTAAGGTACACGATCCATTCTAATGATGAGTATTTTTGCTTTTTTAGGGATCTGTTTTGAAACATTTATGAAATCAGATGTGAAACCAAAAAATAAAGGACCATTCAGGTGTTTAATAAAAACATTTTCTAAAAAAAGATTACTAAGTAATTTTTCATCTTTCCAGGCCTTTTCTTTAGTTACCGAAATAACTCTAGCATCATCATTTGATATATCTCCCATTTTTTTCATAAAGAAAAGAGCGGCTAAAACTAAGCCAATACCAACAGCATAAACCAAATTCCAAAACACAGATAATAATAAAACAACCAACATGATTAAAATTTCTGTTTTAGGTATTTTATTCAAGGCCTTTAATCCTTTATAATCAATCACTCCGATTCCAACGGTAACAAGTATACCTGCTAAAACAGCTGCAGGAATTTGAGAAGCTAATGGACTTAGAACTAAAAGAATAAGTAAAAGTGCTAAAGAAGCTACCATTCCAGAAATAGGAGTTTTTCCACCTGCTTGAATATTTACAACGGTTCGAATAGTTGCTCCTGCACCAGGGATTCCACCAAATAAGGAACCAATAGAATTTCCAATTCCTTGACCAATTAACTCTTTATTTGGAAGGTGTCTAGTCTTGGTAAGATTATCTGCAACCACAGAGGTTAATAAGGAATCAATTGCTCCTAATAGTGCCAGTGTTAGAGCTGTTCCTATGTATGGAATTATTTGATAGAAGCTAAATTTTGAAAAAATTTCTAATTGAAATTGAGGAAATCCACTTGGTATTTTTTGAATAGGAAGATAATTGACATTAAGAATAATAGCCATTCCAGTAACTATAAATAAAGCAACTAATGTGCTAGGGATAGCAGTAGTTATTTTCTTAAAACCATAGATTATGAAGATAGTGCTAAGAGCTAAAATAACCTCAATCCAATTAATTTTTCCTAATGCTCTAGGTAATGTTTTAAAGGTTCCAATAACACCTGAAGCATTATTTTTAGCTAAACTTTGTGCTTCTTCATAAATAGTTGTTTGATCAATTTCATTAGCACGTTTAATAGTTTCTTCAAAATTTTCTAAAACTAATAAACCTTCACTAGTTTCTTCAACAAGTATTTTTTCTAATAAATGTTCTTCTGCTAAAGGCTTGAATTGCTCTATAAGTTGAATATCATTTTTTACTTCGTACCCTAAAATAGGAAGACATTGTGTAATTAAGATAATGACACCAATAGCAGTCATAAATCCTGAAACTACAGGATATGGAATATATTTAATATATTTTCCAAAGCCTAAAACTCCCAAAGTTATTTGAAATAAGCCACTTAATAAAAAAACCATTAAGATGTAGGGTAATGCTTGCTCGACAGAACCATTATTAGCACCAATAATCCCAGCGATAACTACCATGCTAACAGCTGTCATTGGAGCAGTAGGACCCGAAATCTGTGTTGGAGTTCCACCAAATAATGCGGCAAAAAAGCCAAGAAAAATAGCACCATATAATCCAGCACTTGGTCCAAGCCCTGAACTTACTCCGAAAGCAAGTGCTAGTGGTAGGGCAACAATACCTGCAGTTAGCCCCCCTAAGAGGTCTCCTTTAATGTTTGAGAAATATTTTTTCAATTGAGTATGTTTTAATCCTTTTTATATAGGAATGTTAATTTAATTTTAATGAGTTAATTAAATTAACAAACTTCGGGAGGAGGACTAAAACTTTTAAGAAATACTGATTGATAATTTTTTGCCAGAGCATGAATTAATGATTTACATGAATCAATTTTTGCATAATCAAGATAAACGGATTCTTCAAAAATTTTTTTTTCAGTCTCTTTTTCATCTAATTCAAGGTCACCCTCTAAATTAACTATGATAATAGTACTTTCAATTAAATTGTCATTTAAAAGGGTCAATGATGGCAATAAAACACCAAGGCTTATATGAAATAATAATAAGTAAATTAAAGATTTAAACACTCTGATGTATTTGTTATGCAATGATACTTATGATTTTCCAATATTAAAAGAAAATTACTTGAATTCAAAAACTTTACTAAAAGAAACCTTAAATTTGTTATTCGCATTAATTTTATAGGATGACAGACAAGTTAAAGAAGTCTTTATTACAGTATAAATCTCCTGGTATTTTTGAAGAAACACGGTATGAAAAACTTCACAATGTAATTGTAAAATCTTCCTCAGAAGGTTCAAAATTAATAGCCAAGAGTATTGCATTATTAATAAAAGAAAAACAAGCCCAAAATAAAATGTGTGTCTTAGGACTTGCAACTGGTTCAAGTCCCCTAAGTGTTTATAGAGAATTGGTTAGGTTACATAAGGAAGAAAATCTTAGTTTTGAAAACGTTATTTCTTTCAATTTAGACGAATATTATCCATTGGCTAAGGAAGATGTTCAGAGTTATCATTATTTCATGCACTCAAATTTATTTGATCATGTCAACATAAAACCTGAAAATATAAATATTCCAAGTGGTGAAGTTTCCCATGAAAAACTTAGAAAATCATGTATTTCTTATGAGGGAAAAATAAAATCTGCTGGAGGTATTGATCTACAAATTTTAGGAATAGGGACTAATGGACATATTGGATTTAATGAGCCTGGTTCCCATTTAAACTCAGAAACACGTAGCATAACGCTCGATCACCTTACGCGTTTTGATGCAGCTCCTGCTTTTCAGGGAATTGAAAATGTACCTCGAAAAGCAGTTACTATGGGTATTCAAACTATTTTAAATGCAAAAAGAGTCCTTCTGATGGCGTGGGGGTCTTACAAAGCTGAGATCATACAAAATGCTATTGAAGGAGAGATATCTTGTTTTATACCTACAACTTACTTACAATACCATAAAAATACGACCTTAGTTATTGATACAGAGGCTGCTTCTGAACTTACTCGAATCAAAACCCCATGGTTAGTAACTTCATGTGAATGGAATGAGGCCAATCGCTCCAAAGCAATTTTATGGCTGTGTGAAAGGACAAAGAAGTCCATTTTAAAATTAACAGATGAAGATTATAATCAACATGGGATGTCGGATTTATTGGCTCAACATGGCTCGGCATATGATCTGAATATTGAAATGTTTAATAAATTACAACGTTCCATTTCAGGTTGGCCAGGTGGAAAACCAAATTCTGACGACAAATACAGACCTGAGCGAGCACTCCCAGCCTCTAAAAAGGTTATTATTTTTAGTCCACATCCCGACGATGATGTAATTTCAATGGGAGGAACTTTTGATCGTTTAGTTTCTCAAGGTCACGAAGTTCATATTGCTTATCAAACTTCAGGCAATATAGCAGTTTCTGATCAAGATGCTTTAAAATATCTTGAGGTTACTTCTGATTTTATAAGCTCAAAAGAGGATGAATCCATAGGAAAATTAATTAAAGCTTTTGAAGTGATAAATCCACAGAAACCTGCACCGCGTTCTATTTGTGATTTGAAAGGAAGTATTAGAAAAAGAGAATCTTTGGGCGCTACAAGGTATATGGGAATTCCAGATTCACAAGTTCATTTTATGAACCTTCCATTTTATGAAACAGGTATGATTGCTAAAAATCCTGTTTCAAAGTTAGATATTGATCATACTGTAGCTTTAATTGAAAAAATAAAGCCCCATCAAATTTATGCCGCTGGAGATTTGGCAGATCCTCATGGAACCCATCGGGTCTGTTTAGATATAGTTTTTGAATCCCTTAAAATTCTTAAACCTAAAAAATTCATGGATGATTGCTGGTTATGGCTGTATAGAGGAGCTTGGCATGAGTGGGATATTCATGAAATTGAAATGGCTGTGCCGATGAGTCCAGATCAGGTTTTACGAAAACGAAAAGCTATTTTTTATCATCAATCCCAAAAAGATGGGGTTATGTTTCAAGGAAATGATCACAGAGAGTTTTGGATTCGTGCCGAAGAAAGAAATACAGCAACTGCCAAAAAATATCAAGCATTGGGATTAGCAGAATATGCAGCAATAGAGGCTTTCAGGCGATATTTTTACTAGTTAAAAGAAGTAATAGTATACTTATAAGCAGCTCTTAAATATTTTATTTTTCCTAGAGAATCAACAAAATAACTCTTTCGAGTTTTATTCAAAAAAAGGCCTGTTTTATCTTCAACACTTTCATTGATGATAAGACTTATTCTTCCATCATGGTTTACTTCTGTTGCCTCTAACATAAAATTTTCTTCATTAAAATAGTAATGCCAAACATCAGCAGCAGGGTCGAGGGGATATGATACTTTTACACTATGTACAGAAATACTATCCAAAAGAGTTACTAATCCAACATAGTCTAACCTTGCGTTAGAATCTATTAATTTATAGGGTTGCCAAAATACATACAGCGCCCCTTTGGTATTATCATATGCTTGAGCTACTTCTTTTGAATCCAACACCATTTGGTTATTTTTAAATAGTTCAATTTTTTCTTCTTGGAGGAGTGCAACATATTGATCGTCAACATTACCCCATTCCATTCTTGTAGAGGAAGGATTCCATGTATGTTTTATTTTTTGACTGATTTCTTTTTCCAACTTTCCAATAGAATCATAAAGTTTTATATTTTTCAAATAAGTAATTTCAGATACCTTACTCCACGCTTTTTTTCCACCATGGGCCACCAAACTTTTTTCCAGTAAATTTGAAGCATTAAGTTTTTGAGCGCAAGAATGATTTAAGAGAAAAATGCAAGTTAATCCCATAAATTTAGCTGAAAAAAGAAAAAAGGACAAACGATTCAATTTATTTGTATTTTAGGTTAAAAATAAAATTTTATGTTACAATATACTGCTTCATTATTTAAAACCATTGTGGTTGGGAGCTTCTTGCTTATGGCACCCGTTCTTGCACAACAAAAATTTTCTACTCGACAAATTCAAAAGTTAAAAAACGAAACCCTTCAAAAAGTAGAAGCTCAACATAAGAATACGCAGGTGATGATCGATAAAGTTTTCAGCTTTGCGGAATTAGGATTTCAGGAGTATGAGTCTTCAGCATATTTAACGGCTGTTTTAGAAAATGCAGGGTTTTCTATAGAACGAGGTATTTCTGGAATACCAACTGCTTGGATGGCACGATGGACTAATGGTGAAGGACCTGTAATTGCATTAGGGAGTGATGTTGATTGCATTCCAAAAGCATCACAATACCCCGGAGTGGCCTATCATAAGCCAATGGTAGAGGGAGCCCCAGGGCATGGTGAAGGGCACAACTCTGGAATTCCAGTAATTGTTACAGCAGCACTAACCGTTCAAGAGCAAATGAAAAATAATAATATGGGCGGCACACTAGTTGTATGGCCTGGAATTGCGGAAGAACTTGTTGCTTCAAAAGCATGGTATGTGCGTGATGGATATTTTGATAAAATTGACTTATGCATTTTCACACATGTTAGCAGTAATTTGTCAGTTTCATATGGCCAAGCAAATGGCACGGGGTTAATTTCTCTTGAATATACTTTTGAGGGTGAGGCTGCACATTCTGCGGGATCGCCTTGGAGAGGAAGAAGTGCTTTGGATGCAGCCGAGTTAATGAATGTGGGTTGGAATTATAAACGAGAGCATCTACATCCATTAAAGCGCTCACATTCTATTTTTACCGATGCAGGAGACCAGCCTAATGTAGTTCCTTCCAAAGCATCTATATGGTATTATTTAAGAGATATTACCTATGATGGAATTATGAAAATGTATGATGATGCAAATAATATTGCAGCAGGTGCTGCTTTAATGACTGACACCAAAGTTACTTCACGCGTATTGGGAACTGCGTGGCCCAGACACTTTAATAAGGTAATTGCAGAAACAATGAATGCAAATATCCAAAATATTGGGTTGCCTCTTTGGTCTGAAGCCGATCAAAATTTAGCTAAAGCTGTTCAAAAAGAAGTGAATTCAAAAAATGAAAAAGGTTTATCAACAGTGCTCTCAGGACTTGGGAAACCCTCATTAAATCCAAAAAGTGGTGGTTCAGATGATATAGGTGATATTTCGTGGACCATTCCAACGGTTACCCTTAGGTTTCCATCAAATATCCCTGGCTTACAAGGTCATCATTGGTCTAATGCAATAGCAATGGCAACACCGATTGCTCATAAAGGAGCCACTGCTGGGGCTAAGGTTGTTGCAACTACGGTAATTGACTTTCTTACCCAACCAAAGCTTTTGGTGGGTGCTAAAGATTATTTTCAAAATATTCAGAGTAAAGAGACTAAATATAAACCCATGATTACTGAACAAGACCCCCCACCAATTTATTTAAATAAGGCTATCATGAATCAGTTTAGACCGCAATTAGAAAAGTTCTATTTTGATGAAACAAAATATGACACTTATTTGGAGCAGCTTAACATTCAATACCCTACACTTAAGTAAATTAGTATGCGATGGATTTATGGTAGTGTTTTATTTTTTTCCTCAATTTTTATATTTGCACAGCAGTCAGTTTCTAAAAATGATTCCTTAAGTATTGTTACAAAGTTATTTAAACAACAAGATGATTGGAATACAGGAGACCTTGATGCTTTTATGGAAGGTTATTTAAATACAGAACATCTTATTTTTTCTGGTTCTTCTGGACCTATATATGGTTGGAAAGCCACTATAGACCGTTATAAGAAAAGTTATTCAACGCGTCAACTAATGGGGATATTGGATTTTGAAATCTTAAATATTATTTCTTTAAGCGATTCTGTAGCTCAACTTCAAGGATCTTTTTATCTAAAAAGAGATATGGAGGACAGTAGAGGCTTTTTTACATTAACATGGCTAAAGATTGAAGATCAATGGTTTATTATTTCAGACCATACTTCTACCTCACATTAAAGAAATATGCAGAAAAAAATAGGTTTTTTTTTAGGTCCTTTAGCGTTTATATTTATTCTCATTATAGGTCCCTTTGAGGGACTTTCTCCTCAAGGGCAATCTGTTTTTGCAGCTACTCTTTGGATTGCTATTTGGTGGATTACAGAGGCAATTCCAATTGCTGCAACAGCATTACTTCCAATTATTTTATTTCCTCTTAGTGGAGGGATGGAGCTATCTTCTACAACTGCTGCTTTTGGACATAAATATGTTTTTCTTTATTTGGGAGGTTTTTTGATTGCTATTGGAATTGAAAAATGGAACCTTCATAAACGAATTGCACTTTCAATCATCACTTTTATTGGATCTGATATACGTAAGATTATTTTAGGTTTTATGATAGCAACTGCTTTTTTGTCTATGTGGATTTCTAACACTGCTAGCGCAGTTATGATGCTACCCATTGGAATTGCTATTATTAAACAACTTAAAGATAATCCAGGTACAGAAAAAAATGAAAATATAATTTTTAGTAAAGCTTTAATGCTAGGAATAGCCTACAGTGCTTCAATTGGTGGAATTGCTACCTTAATTGGTACTCCTCCAAACATAGTTTTGGCAGGTGTAATTTCAGAAACCTATGGATATGAAATTAATTTTTTAGAATGGTCTATGTTTGGATTTCCCATTGCCTTAATTCTTTTGGCCTTTTGTTGGATATATCTTACTCGTTTTGCGTTTACTTTCAAACAAATCGAATTCCCCGGTGGACTTAAGGAAATTAAACGTTTAAAAACAGAACTTGGTCCTTTATCTTATGAAGAGCGTTGGGTTGGTATTGTATTTTTGCTGGCTGCTTTTTCGTGGATTAGCCGTTCTTTTATTTTACAGCCTTTTTTCCCAGCAATAGATGACACTATTATTGCTATGACATTCGGTTTATTGTTATTTATTCTTCCCAATGCAAATAAGAAAGAAGCGTTAATACGTTGGGATGATACTTTGAGACTACCCTGGGGAATTATATTGCTTTTTGGAGGTGGAATGGCATTAGCAAAAGCTTTTGATGTAAGTGGCCTGGCTGAATGGTTAGGAGATTTAATGACCTCCTTTGAAAGTTTACCACTTATTTTACTTCTTTTGTTACTGGTAACAGCTGTAAATTTTTTAACTGAAATAACATCTAATTTAGCAACCACAGCAATGTTACTTCCGGTATTAGCACCTTTAGCCATAGAGGTAGGGGTTCATCCTTTTGGTTTAATGGTAGGTGCTGCTATTGCAGCGTCCTGTGCTTTCATGCTTCCAGTTGCAACACCCCCAAATGCCGTTGTTTTTGGATCAGGATATTTGAAAATTCCTGATATGGTTTCCAAAGGGATTATTTTAAATATTTTCTCTATTTTCTTGATAACGGTAATGGTTTATTTAATTCTTCCAATTTTTTGGGGTATTGATTTATTTGCTTTTCCTGAGTTATTTTTATTTTAATTCATTGACTCAGTAAAATTCTATTAACATATCATATATTTTGAGTATTAATTATTGAGAGATAGAACCAAAATTAAATGGTTATATAAGCTTTCCTATGTTCTTGATAATTATCTTTGTAAGACATGTTTTATAGAATGAGATATTTATTGGCAATAATTTTTGTGATACACTTAAATGCCCAAGAGGGGGAATATGTTTCTATTGAAAATTTTATGTACCGCCACGAGTTAATGAAATCAAACATTAATGATGTCCTAATAACTCCAGTTGATCGTTTTTTAAACAATCGTATTATATTTTTTATTGAAGAAGAATTCTTAGGAAATATTGATTCTTCTCGAAATGTAATTTGGGAATCATATTCTACAGCAATTAATCCAACATTAAGGTCTCATATTATAACATTTACTGTTAGGGTCTATATCAATAAGAATAAAGAATTTAGATATATAGAAATTGATTACCTCCCCTCCTCAGACGATATATCCACACGATATAAATGGAGTACAGAATTTAAAAGTTTTGTGTTAAAAGACGACGAAATTAATATTCAAAAATTTCAACCTGATCTTGTTGCTTTAGGAATAAAAAATCAACCTCAAAAAGCAACGCTTAATCAACTTATTTTTGAGCATAAATCATTTTCAGATGGAATGATTCAGAATACCATATATTTTAATAGAGATAGACAGGATGAGCTGATGTTTATATATGGTGAAATTGATACTTTTATAAAAAATGGTTATCCAAAATCAGATTTCATCATGAATATAGTTTGGGATTCTTACTATACCTTTGTTAGTAATTATGATATTTATCATTACCACTCATTTGTAGTTCAATTGCAAATGAATGATTTAGATAGGCCAAGATTCTTAGAAGTATATTACAACCCTGCGACAAAAAAAATCACAAGTGATTTTAAATGGAATGAAGGAGCTCAAGAATATCTCAGAGTAACTAAATAAGAATTCCCTAGTAAAGAATATTAAATCACATAGATGATATATTAATTAATTTTTGTTAATGAACGATAAAGTCAAAATAAGTATCAGGGTAAGGCTCGTTATTAAGACTAAAATGCCACCATTCTTTATCGTAAGGTAAAAATTTATGAGCAACCATAAGTTCACGTAGGAGTTTCCGGTTTGCTTTTTGGATTATTGAAATAGCCTTATACCCGTATCCTGAGCGTGCTCCAAATAAATCCCAAACACTTCCCATATCAACTTCTTTTCCTTTTTCAGGACCAGACACATAAAGTAGTGTTACGTCAACAGTACTACCTCTTGTATGTCCGCTTTTTGAAGCAATATATCCCAAATCAAAAAGCTTTTTCTTTTTTAAATTGGGGTAGTATTTTCTTTTCATGATAGTATCGCTGGGCTGATCTGACCATTTAATGAAATAGTTAACAGCTTTTTGTGGCCGATATGCATCAAAAATTTTTAGTCCAAGACCAAGCTTATTAAGTTCCTTCTGTACTTTTTTTAGGGCACTTGCTGTCGCAATTGTTATTACTGCTTCTCTTGAGCCATAACCTGGTATTGGTCTTCCAGTGAAATTATTATTAGTAGCATAGCGCATTTCAATTGTAATAGAAGGAATGAAGTCTTTAATTAACACAAAATTTTCATGTAGCTTTTGAGCTAATAAAAATTGAGATGTGATTCCCAAAAGGTATAAAAGTTTAAAATTGAATGGCATAATCTAATAATTTACCACGAATATCTAAGCTATATAATTTTCTTTGATTTCGTGAAGGATATACTCGGTTACTTAAGAATATTAAAAAACATTTATTGGTTGGGTCAACCCATATAAATGTACCGGTAAATCCACTGTGTCCATAACTAGAAGGACTAGCAAGGAGAGAAGGGTAGTTACTTTCAGGGTCAATTGAAGGTTTGTCAAACCCCAACCCACGTCTGTTATTACTATTGGGATAGCTTCTTTGAGTAAACTTTTTAATTGTCTCAGGTTTTAAATATTGTTTGCCATTATAGTTCCCGTTTTGAAGTAGCATTTGAAGAAGAGGTTTAAGTGATGCTGCGTTACTAAACAAACCCGCATTCCCTGAAATACCCCCCATCATTGCCGCTGCTTCATCATGAACCCATCCTTGAACAAGTTGTTTTCTAAAAATACTATCATTTTCTGTCGGAACTATTTCACTTTTAGAATATTTTTTTGAAGGCAAAAAACCAAGTCTTTCTGTTTTTAGTGGTGTGTAAAAATAAGTTTGTAGAAATTCAGAAAATGAACTTCCGCTGAGTTGTTTTGTTATTTCAGGAAGTAAGAAAAACCATAAACCGGAATATCTATACTCACCTAAATTATTTAGTTTTGTTTTTCTAATTCTTCGGTATATTTTTTTAAAATATTTTTTATGTATAAAAAGGGAATCACTAATTTGAAGCGGAAATTTTTTATTTTGTTTGTAAGAAATTGTTCTAGTTTTAAAGCGTCCTCTTTTGTTAAACACTAAGTTTTGATGGGCAATGTAGGGTTCCCAACCACCGCTATGGCTAAGAACCTCCCTAAGGCTACTATTTTTTTTATTACTTCTTTTAAGAGAAGGAACATAAGTTGCTACTTTTTGATCTAAATTAAGATTATATAATTCATATAATTTCATAAAAGCCAGAGTGCTTGCCAGAATCTTTGTGACAGAAGCTAAATCATATAAATGGTGTTTTTCAATTGGCACTAGAGAATCATAGGTTTGAAATCCATAGGTTTTATTAAGTCGAATGGTGTCATTTTTAAAAATCAAAACTTGGGCTCCAGGATAGGCTTCGCTTTTTATTCCAAACTCAAGTAAACGATCTGTTTTGAATACTAGTGAGTCAATTTCTTGAGTAAATCCATTTAATGAGAAAATTAAAAAGCTCAATAAAAGCACATTGAATATTTTTTTCATTTTTAGAGATAAATAATACTTGTAAAGTAAGAAAAACATTTAATTTTCATTAGAGGAACTCTTTCTAGCTTCATTTTTTTAATTTTACAAAATAAAAAAATTATAATACGATTGTTTTTAAACACTTTAAATTATTAAACCTCTAAATATCCATTTTTTAAAAATCATATTTGTGTTTGTATTGATAAATTCTTCGCTATATGCACAAGAAGAAACGACTGAAGAAGAGCTTCCCTTTGATGCAGTAATTCAGTCTACTCTTGGAGGCAAAAGAGTTAAGTTTTATGGGAACACTAGATTGAATTTTAATCAAGCCTATTTTTCAAATTGGATTTCTGGAGGTGAAAGTGCAATGACCGTTCTCTTTGGTTTAGATTATAATTTAGATTATTCTTATCGTAATGGCTTGGTTTGGGATAATAAAATAATTCTCTCTTTAGGAACTACCTTTATTTCAGGAAACAAGTTTTTTAAAAAAGCAGATGACCGATTTGAGATAAACTCTATAGTTGGTAAACAGATAAATGAATATTGGAGCTATTCGAGTGTTTTAAATTTTAAAACACAATTACTTCCGGGTTACCGTTTTTATTCTGAAGAAGGAGTAGATAAAAGAGATAAAGTATCTCAGATATTGTCCCCGGCTTATGTTCAATTGAGTTTAGGATTATATTATAAAAGAGCAGATGATTTTTGGTTAAATCTTTCTCCTTTATCGGCTAGAGTTTTATTAGTTTCAGGTCGTTTTACGGATGATTTGTTATTAGGAAAAACATACTTTGGTGTCGACAAAGATAAAAATGCTAAGTTTTTCTTAGGAGCTGGAGTAAGCGGTTTTTATAAAACGCAAATCATGAAAAATATTTTTTGGGAAAATAAGCTAAGTATTTACCTTAATTATATAGAAAAACCTCAAAATATAGATTTTGATTGGGACACCAATATTCGCTTTAAAGTAAACGATAAAATATCAGGAAATTTTATAATGCACCTTTTGTATGATGATGATTTAGTTGGTAAACTGCAATTAAGGGAACTCCTGGGGCTAGGGATTAATGTAGACTTATAAATTATTCTTCACCTCTAGCTTTTTTGAGAAACCAATCATAATTATAATAAGTTACAAATACATTGTAGGTATCTCCTTGGCCCCTTGGATCAAATTCAATAACTACAGTTTTGTTTTTATCAACAAAACGTATGCATGGAAGGTTTTTCTTGACTAAGATAGGATTAGACCAATTTTCTTGAGCATAGACGGTATTGTAATTATTACTTTCAAAGAACTTTCTGCTAATAACTAAATATTTTTCAGCCTCTTTAACTGTTAAGTTTTTTTTACTCCAAAGATTAATACTAATCAACTTATTATCTTCGGATACTAAAGATCTTTTTCTAACGGCGTAAACTGTTCCTTTTCCAAGAGCAAGATTGGTGAGCTTTTTTTGATTTGATTTAAGTATTTTTTTTGCTTCAAAAAAATCCATTTCAAAATAAAAATCATCAAAAAGCATTTCTTGGGCATGCCCGTTTAAAAAAAATAATATAAAAACAATAAAGGAGTAGTATCTCTTTTTCATTTTGATCTGTTATACTTCTCAAAGATAAGTGAGTTATATAGATTTCACAACTTACTCAAAAAAGAGGATTAATTTGGTTATTCATTTTTAATGAATAAAAGGATAGTAATCCAAAGATTATTAAAGAATAATTGTTTTTATTTTAAGTACTTTGGGAGGTTATTTTATTTTAAAAGAACATAATATTTTATGAACTCAAAGTATGCATTAATAACGGGAGCCTCTTCAGGTATTGGACTTGAAATTGCAAAATCATTAGCCCAGCGTAATTTTAACTTGGTCTTAACAGCAAGGAGTAATGAAACTCTAAAAAAAATTTCAAAAGAAATTTCAAAAAAATTTTCTGTGAAAGTTGATTTTATATCATCTGATCTATCTGAAAAAGAGGCCCCACAACAACTTTATGACTTTTGTAAGAATAAAGAATATCAAATTGAAATACTAGTAAATAATGCAGGCTTTGCTATTCCCGGTTCTTTTGATCAAACTCCTATGGATGAAGAAGAGCGATTTATTAGAGTATTGGGCATTGCTGTAATTTCTCTTTGTAAGCAATTTATTCAAGATATGTTAGAAAGAGGTCAGGGACGTATCATGATTATTTCATCGGTTGCTGCATTTGCGCCTCCCTCTTCAATTCAAACCTTGTATGGCCCTATAAAAACATTTATGAACCGTTTTAGTGAAGGATTAAATTTAAACTATAATCATAAAGGAATCACCTCTACTGCTGTTTGTCCTGGGTATACTATAACTAATTTTCACACAGCTAGTGGTGTTCAAAAGGAAATGGATAGCGTTCCCAGTTTTATGAAAAAAGAAGCTTATCAAGTGGCAGAAGAAGCGGTAAAAGCAACTTTAAAAGGAAAAAAAATATGTGTACCCACTATAACTTTTAAAGTCATTGTTTTTTTACTCAAAATTATTCCACACGGATTATTTTCACTCGTAAGTAAATTTTTAGCACCTGGTCGCTACCTAGAAAATAAGTGAAAGTTATTATTTTATTCCGGTAATTATCAAAGTGCCACCCCAATTTTTCTTTACACCTGAATGCCAACTAGAAATTTCTTTAAAGCCAACTTCTAAGAAAAATGTTTTCCACTCTGATTCTGAAAATAGTGACATAATAGAAATTCCACATTCTTCAGGCCAAGAATGAGAGAAGATATTTTCAGAATAAAAGTCTAAGCCAATAATAAGTCTTGCTCCTTCTTTTAACCAATTGGAAAACACATGTTGAATGAGTTTTCGAGGTTTTTTAAGATAATAGAAAACTTCCATTGAGTGAACAAGATCTACCTTGTTTTTTGGCTTCCAAAGTAATAAATCATTACAAATGTATTTGTTTTTAAGATCTAATTTTTTGGCTTTTTGAATCATTTTTAAAGCCCCGTCTATTCCTGTTGCTTGGATACAATTTGTAAGAGAAGCTACCGAACGAACTACCCACCCGTTGCCACATCCGGCATCAATAAAGGAGAAGTTGGTTAGGTCTTTTGTTGCAAATGAAACCATATTCTTAACTGATTCTTCATGGTTTTTTTCCATGCCTTCATCTTTACCCATCGACACCCATTCACCAAACACTTCTATTGGTGTTTTTTTCATAATTTAAAAGTACAGATTGTTTGTATGATAAAATATTTTTTGATAGATTTAAAAATGAATGCCTATAAAAGCTTCCCTAAACCATAAGAATTTATATTTTTATAGTGTAAACAATAAAATTATATATTATGATTAAGTTTAAAATATTGTTAGTAATCTCTGCTTTCTTTTTAACTAATTCGATTCAATCCCAGCAAAGTGATTTATCATTAGATTCATTTGTTGAACAACATCAGTCTTTCGAGGAAAATGAAAATGGTGAAATCACACCAATAAACGTAATAGAAATAAATAAAATATTAAAATTTTTAGTTGAGCAAAAATTCCCCACCGTAGCTAGAACTAGAAATATTATATGGGATTCCTATACCACCTTTGTGAGCCCTTTCGATAAGTATCATTTTCACACTTTTATTATTCAAGTTAAAATGGAAGGTGTAGATCGTTATAAATATGTTGAGGTTACCTATGATCCTGAGACTAAAAAAGCAGATACTAAATTCGTATGGAACGCTGATAAAGAGGATTTCTTTGTTCCTGAAGTTGAAGAAGAAATTTCAGAAGAGAGCTCATCAAATAATTAGATCAAAATTTGCACTAATTTTTTCATGAAAAAAATTAAATACTTATGTTTATTATTGATTCTTGGGTGCAGTCCAAAAACATCTGAATGGGATAATCTTATTGTAAATAATTCGCTTGAAGGGTGGCATATCTTTCAGGATGATGGTTCAAAAAAAGGGTGGTATGTAGAAGACGATATTCTAATTTTTGATACTGTGTCAGGTTTAGAGTCTGGTTTAGATGATGCAAGTCTTTTGTCTAATAAAAAGTACAGTAGTTTCGAGATTAAATTTGATTGGAAAATTGAAAAGGGTGGAAATAGTGGATTTATGTGGGGAGTAAGTGATGCGCCCGCCTATAAATTTCCCTATCAAACGGGCCCTGAAATTCAGATTATAGACATCGCTACATATAATGCTCCAGAAGAGGTTCTTGGGGGTGAAATTGAGCTCAATAATATTCTTACAGATCTTTATGCTAAAAAACATTATTTAGGAGCAGTATATGACATGTATTCTCCAAATGAAATTGATTCATATAATCCTGCAGGACAATGGAATTCTTATCATATTAAAATAGATCAGAAAAACAATAATGGATGGGTAATGTTAAATGGTATCATGATTAATAATTTTAAACTAAGAGGTCCAGAATGGGATGCTTTATTGCTAAACAGTAAATTCAGTAAATCTGAAGATTATGATTATTTAGGTGATAAAAGGTGGTATGATTTTGCAATCTTTCCAGAGGGATATATTAGTTTACAGGATCATCCAGGCAAAGCATATTTTAAAAACATTAGAATTAAAGAATTAAAATAATTGCTTTATTATTAATTAAAATTAATCTAATTAAAAAAGATAATAAATCTTAAATTGACTTTTCTAAAGGTATTAAATGTAATAAAAAAGCCCTTCAAATTTTTGAGGGGCTTTTTTATAGTATTATAAATTTATAATACATTCTAAAAGATAATATTATTCAGCTTCTTCTTCAACTACCTCTATTTCTTTAAGAGAGTTCATTAAACCACCAGCATCCATATAGTCGCCTCCACTGATAACTTTACCATCTTTAAAGTCCCATGTATGGTATGAAACAATTTCCCAGCTTTTCCCTGAAGCAGAATGAACTCCATTCCATTTACCATATGTGCGAACACTTCCATCGGATAAGCCCGTTTCAGCTAACACACCTGGCAACCAGTTTACGGGAGTATAAACTACATCTTCCATTGCATCTTGCCAACTTTTTAAATAGGTGCTAACAGCTTCTCTACCAATTGGTTCAGAACCATGAAATGCAGGTTGCCATTGAACATCTTCATGGAGCATTGCAAGTTGAGATTCATTGTCAGCTTCTGAGCCTTGCAGTTCAAGAAACTTTTTTGCAGTTTCAAGATTTGTTGCATAATCTGGGTGAATTCCAGGAGAACAGGCCATAAGGAGGCCTAATAGGGTAATGCTTAGTATTTTTTTCATTTTAAATTTATTTTAAGATTAATAATTTTTATGGTTAATTATTTGATTTTTATTAGTGTAATAATTTTTTATCTAAAATAATACATCACTAAAATGCATAAGAAAGACCCAAGCTGATAAGTCCAGGACTATTATCAAGTTTAACAGGAACAGAACTTGAACCTATACCAGCCGTGTTTAATTTGTCTTCAGAAAGACCTTGATCGTATCTAACATCTAATCCTAATTTACCTAAATGCAATCTTGCTCCAAAATGAATTCCAACAGTTAAGTCTTCTGGACCAGTTGGTAATTTATCATCTGAAGTCATTTCGTATCTCAAGGTTGGACCTGCAAAACCACTTAAAATCGGTAAAACCTTTAATCCTAAGGATATGGGCGCTTCAATTCTAGATTGAGTAACCTTTAGGTTATCCTTGAATTCAGAGTAATGAAGTTCAGGTCTCAAATACAGCATTAATAATTTTATCTCTGAATATATTCCAATATTGAATCCATTACGATTTCCATCGATATCTGCTATACTAGAATTAGATGATATAATTTCATCAATATCACCTGAAGTATTTAGATTTACACCAGCTTTCATACCAAATTTAATAAACTTATTTACCACCTTTTTGGCAACAGGAATAACAGGCTCTTGTGCATAGGATTTTGTGAAACCTACAAGCAATAGAAGGATAATTATTTTTTTCATTTTTATAACTTTTTCATAATTAGATGTAACGTAAGTTACTGTTGTTTAATAAGATGTGTTTTTCTTTAAAATACAAGGTAAGTATAAAAAGTTATCTTTGAGTATGGGTTTGACAAATAATGATATTTTCAAAAAGCTCCGTGTAGCTCATAAACTACGCGATGATCAAATTGTTGAAATTTGTGACTTAGTTGATTATAAGATAACTAAGTCTGAGCTAGGTGCGTTCTTTAGAAACGAAAGACATGAGAAGTACATGGAGTGTGGTGATCAGGTATTGCGTAATTTTTTAAATGGTTTAATTATTCATTTGAGAGGACCCATCGAAAAAAAATAACTTTTTAGAATGGTTTAAGTTTAGTTTACAATGAATTTTTTATCAAAAAAAAAGCCATCTATTTTAAAAGATGGCTCTAAATTAAAATTCTTTTAAAAAATTAATTTATTGTTAAATCAAATATAATATTTTTAATTGCAATTGACAACTAAAGATTAAATCTCTTAAACCTTAATTTTTTATAAGAATTCTGATAATGAGAAATGGTCTGTTCTTTAGAATTTAAATTGATGAAATTTTTCCATTTAGTAGTGTTTGTCGAATGATTAAAATCCACATTATTAATTGTCCAAAGTTGTAATTCGTAAATGACTCCGTAAAGGTCGATTCCTCTATTGGTTAGGTAATATTTTTTTATTTTTTTATCAAAAGGTTCTCTTATAAAATCAATTATTTCTAATAAAACCAACTTTTTTAATCTATCAACAAGAATACTTGAAGATATACCTTCATCAGATTCATTTAAAAATTCAGAAAAAGTACTCTTTTCTCTAAAAATGTCACGAACAATTATTAAGGACCATTTATCTCCTAAAATATCTAATGATACTTTACAAGCGCAGATCGATTCTTTTTTGGCGTATTTAATTTTGTGCATTTTTTAAATATATAAGTACAGCTAATAATAAACTTTTTATAAAAAAAGCCATATGATTTAACATATGGCTCTAAATTAAAATTCTTTTTAAAAATTAATTTATGGTTAAACCAAATGTAATATTTTTAATTGCAATAAACAATTAATTATTAAAACTTTCTAACATTTATTTTCCTTAATTATTCTAACTAAGCTTAAATTAATTAAAAATGTTTTAGCTCGAATTTTTTAAACATTGATAATAAATTATAGCATAACGAAATTTTTATATATTTATCATCATAAACCAATTTTAATCAATCAATATTGAAAACTTCTTTAAGAGATTATTGGGAAATAATTAATTATAATTACGAACAAATTCGTTTTGCTGAGATTAAGTCTAGCGTAATATTATCTGTATATAGCTTAATATTTACTTTAGCTTATACAATTGATATACTAGACGATGAAAATGTTTATTCATTTAGTTTAAACTCCGTAAAAGATTACATATTAATAGTACTTGTTTTACCTATTGTTTTTTTTACTTTTTCTGCTTTTGTTTCTTGTGTAAAATGTTTTTTACCTAGGTTGAAGAAATCAAGTTTAAATTCTCCTCTTTTTTTTGGTGATGTTGCGATGGGTTATAGTGATTTCGATTCTTATAATTCTGATTTAAATGCTTTATTATCAGATGATGAAAAATATAAGACCCATTTAAGTCACATGGTATATGCCACAGGTAATATTGCCTTTACAAAATTTAAACACGTTAACTCTGCTATTAAAAATTTGATTAAGTCTATAATTTCTTTTTCAATATTTCTTATATGCCTTTATATATTTTAAAATTAAAAATCAGTTACTCAAAGGAATTCTAGTTCCTAACTTTTCAACAGAAGTATTTGACTCTGAGAAGTTTGATAGTTTTAATATAAAATCCAAAACGGGATATGTTATTATTATGATTTTTAATGGATTGCCAGGATTCCCCCAATTAAAAGGATGAATTATCAGATTTTCAAAAAGTTGAAGATTGTGTTTTTGATTGAGTAAATAAAGATGCTTAGGACATTAAGAATTTGTTGTCAAATCATCAGATAAATGGGTTGATGCATTAATGAATCCAAATGACATTATTCTAATGGTCACTTAAATACCAATTAAAGACTTGCGTCTAGAATCCAATTTGGAATTTTATTTTTCTTACCCTTAACTAAAATGGGTTCTTTTTCTATAAACTCTGTATTAGAATTTAACCTTTCAATTACTGATTCAGAGATAACGATCTCCCCTGGTTTTGCATGAGAGCAAAGTCGAGCTGCTAAATTTACATGATCTCCAATTACAGTATAGTTCATTTGGCGTTCTGAGCCAATATTTCCACAAACTACTTTTCCGTAATTAATTCCTATACCTATTTTTAACTCTGGATAATTTTGTTTTTTCATATCAACATTAAATTTCTTTAATGCTTCAAACATTGCTATAGCTGAATCTACAGCAACTTGTGCATCATTCTCATTCTTTAATGGAACACCATACAATACCATGAGTTCATCCCCAATAATTTTATCTAACGTGCCATTATAGCTAAAAACAACTTCAATCATTGCATCGAAATAATGATTAAGTAAATAAACAACTTCATTAGGCTTCATTTTCTCAGACATTGAAGTAAAACCTCTAATATCGCAAAAAAGTATACAAACATCATTTTGACTACCTCCAAGTTCTAATGAAGTTTCGTTTTTCAGTAATTCATCAACAATATTTTCAGACACATATTTTTTAAAAGTTGACTTAATTTTATTTATGCCTGATAAATCTTCAAAAGAAAACACTAGTCCTGAAGGAATATTATTTTCTTCAAGAACAGTTGAAAGAGTTAGATTAATTTCATGAGATAGATTAAATTCATTTTCAATTTTTACATTTTCCTCCTTAAATATTTGAGTTGGATTATTTTCTGCTTTCTCAATCATTTCAATTAAATGAGGATTTTTTTGAAAAGCAATGAAATAGTGATTATTTAAAACAGTGATTTTTTCAAAACCAAATATTTTTTCAGCAGAGCTATTTACATATTCAATCTCTCCTAAAACATTTATTTTAATAATACCAGTAGTGATAGATGTCATGATATTATCCACTAATTTATTTGAATTCTGAAGAGAATCAATTAATTTAATATTGTCATAAGCTAAGCTCACTTTTTTAGATAAATTGTCAAATAACCTAAGTTCTTGAGCTATAAAACGCTCGAATCCTGACCTACTTTCTTTGTCTGCAATTACTATAGCTCCAACTAATTCATTTTGATTTATTAATGGACTAATCATTACGTTTTTTTTCGAAAACTTAATTAGTGGATAATCTAATGATGAATCAATAATTAAGGAATCCTTTTTTATATTAAGTTGTTTTAGAATTCCTTTAGTTATTCTGATTATTTTGGAAGGAAGTTCCTCTTTGCTAAGGTTGAAACTTGATATGACATTAAAAAAGTTTGTTTTAGAATCTTTTAGAATTATCATTCCTTTTGAAGCATTAAGTGAAGAAAGAATGGTGTAGAGGAGGTTTTCGAATAAAACCTCTAATTTGACATCTTGCTCGTTAACTATATTTGTCACATCAATTAAGGATTCTATTTCTAGTAATTTATAACTCAGCTCTTTTTTATTATCAATTAGTTGATTCTTGAGTTTGCTTTGAATGAGTTCGTTTTCTATTGACTTTTTTAAAGTAATCAATATATTCTCATCTTCTGATGTTAATTCAGAGGATGAAATTGTTATTAATCCAACTTGTGTATCTTCTATTTCTAGTTTAATACCAAATGTTTTTTGATTTGATATAACGGATAAATTATTCTTAAGTAACCAATCTTTATTGATTATTGTTAAAAAATCATCTAAAACAGGTATTTCAGAATCTTTAGCGAGAAATAAAAAAGATTTAATCTTAAGAGATTTGATTAATTTCTTTTTAGTAAAAAAAAGAAATTGAAGAGATTTAAACTCTCTCTTACTTTTTAGAAAATCAATTTTTGAAGATAATTTGGGCTGTTGAATAAATTCAAAAAAAATTTTTATTGAATTTCTCATAAAATTTAGGCTAACCCTTTAATTGCTTCATCTTGAGTTCCATAAACAGAACAGTACTTTGTTAAGCCCATGATTTTAAATGTTTTTTCAATAATAGGAGCTAGTTCACATAAAACAAGTTCACCATCTATGTCTTGAAGTTGTTCTATTATTTCAATTAATATAGAAGCACCAATACTATTAACGATTTTTGAATCTTTAAGATTGATCAAAAAAACTTTATTTCCAGTTTCAATATACTTTTTAGTGATTTTTTCAATTTCCTCGCCTAAGTCATTGTTTAGGTAACCTTCTGTTTTTATAACAACAACATTATTAATCAAGTTTGTTTCAATTATTTTACTCATTATCCGTCTTTTTTTTAACCATTGTAAGTGTAGTTCCAGTGTGATCTGATTCAAAGTCAACAGAATCCATTAATTCTTTAATTAACATTAAACCCCATCCTCTTTTTCTTTCTTGTGTCCCAACCTTATCTTCAATATTTGGTAATTTAATTGCAGAAGAGTCAAATCCGACTCCTTTGTCAATTACTTTAATTGTCAGGTTTTCGTCACTAATAATAAAATGAATGTATATGTCTTCTTTGGTCTCAGAATGTTCAAAAGCATTTATGCAAGCTTCTATCAAAGCCATGGAAATTTCAGCTGATTTTTCCTCAGAGAGATCCATATGTTTTGAAACAACTTCTGAAGTATTTGTTGCAACTAATTCCATGTTTTTAAGAACAGGAAGTTTAAGTTCAACGGAAGGATTTTTTTTCATTGAAAAAATGGTTTATGATTATTTGCATCTAATTTAGATAAAATTTATATTTATTGAAAATTAACCATTAATCAATTTCAAAGCTTATTAATTATGAGCATAGCAAAAAAACTAATTATTTTTTCTGTAATTCTATTTGTTTCCTGTGGTGAAACACCTAAAAAAGATACAGTCAAGCCACCAGAGACTGAAGGGATTGAAGGTTTTTGGAAAAGAACTGGGATGGTTCAATATGTTAACGGAGTTGCAGTAGACACAATGTTTTATGCAGATGGAGATTTAGATCCACCAGGAAAGGATTTTATTCAAATGAAAGCCTTCCTAAACGGTAATATTTTTTGGATTATGAATAATAAAAATCCTGACTCTCCTTGGAAAGGTTCAATGGGTGGATATGGGAAATATAAAAAAGAAACTGATTCAATTACGGAATTCATGTCTCATGCAACAGGTGACATGGCAGTTTACTTAAAAAATATGAAAGATGAGCAAAATTCATCGACAATCCCTTTCAAATTTGGCTATACTTTAACAGATCAAAATTATATCCAAAAACAACGTACTAACGAAGACGGTATATCTACAGGAGAGTTTTATGAGAAAATGCCAGGTTTGGGAAAATCAAAATTGGATGGTATCTGGAAAAGATCATATGAAATTTCTTACATAAATGGTGTAGCTGTAGATACAACTTCAGTTCCCTCTGACGTTATCCTAGATATCAAAATAATTAAAGATGGCTATTTTTTATTCCATGTTGACAGAACAAAATTAGCAGGTGATGATCCCTCTAAACCACAATTTGGAGGTACAGGGGGCTATGGTGAAGTTGAATACATAAATGGAGATATGTTAGAATATGCCCAGTTTGGTTCAGGCACATGGCTTTTAGATACTTTACCAAGATCTTTTGTCAGCTATGTTGATATTAAATTTTATGATGAAGACACATTTATCCAAGTCACTAAAGACACTCTTAATCAGAGTCTTGCGGGAAGAGGACTCATTTATAAAAGAATAGAATAAAATGAAATACTTTAAATCTTTTTTTATAATAATACTTTCCCTAGCTCTTAATTGTTGTGCTGAAGCGGATGCCCCGGAAAAAAAATCTAAAACAAATGCTTTTGCCGAAATTGATAAAAGAGATAAAAAACTATTTACTAAAGAAGAGAGAATTGAATCTTACAACAAATCACTAAATAAATCTAAATCCTTAAATAAAGCTTTGTCCTCAAATTCTAAATCAGGATATAGTGGTTACGGATCGTCGACTTCTAAAAAAAATAAAACTGAAAATCTGTCTCAAAAAAATAATAAAAAGAAAAATGTGCAAAAAGTTAATATTCAATTTTCAGCATATTCAACAAACTGATTAACCACATAATAATTATACAAATAATGAAAAATAAAATATTTTTAATAGCTATCTCTCTAATAATTTTTTCATGTGGAGAAACTACAAAAAAAGAAGAGGCTAAAAGTGAAAACCCTTTATCCGAAGTTGAGGGCTTTTGGAATAGAATAGGAACTATTCAAGTTGTAAACGGTGTTCCTGTTGACACATTGTTGATTAAAAATTCGGAAAATACTGATTATAGACAAATTAAAGTTTACAAGGATGGTAATATGGTCTGGTTAGATAACGTAAAAAGTGAAACTCCTTGGAAAGGTGGTGGCGGTGGATATGGAAAATTTACTGTAAACTCCGAAAAATCTCTTACAGAGCACATGTCAGCTGGAACAGGCTATATGGCCGGTTGGGTTGATAATTATAAAGATTCATTAAATGTGCCAGCCATGGATGTTACACTTAGTATTGATTACAAAGATGATATATATTCTCAGATGAATGGCCCAAATAGGGATTTCATGGAATACTGGGAGAGAATGCCCATTCTAACCTCAAAAAAATCAAAACTAGATGGTGCTTGGAAAAGAGTTTATGAAATTGCATATATAAATAATACCCCTGTGGACACATTGGCTGTTCCTAGTGATATTATTTTAGATGTTAAAATTATGACAAATGGAAGGTTTGCTTATCAAGTTGATTTAACTGGAAATGCTGAAGTAGACACCCCACAATATGGAGGATTTGGAGGTTATGGTTACTATGATTATGATGATGTAGACCAAACTCTAAAAGAGTACCCTGTGTTTGGATCAGGATCGAATACTACTGATAGAGAAGAGATGCAAAGAACAAATTTTCAAACTCATGAAATAAAATTTTATAATGATGATCTATTTATCCAAATTGATAAATCTAATCAAGGTATGGTTTCATATGAAGGAGCTACAGGAAGAGGAGTTGTATACAGAAGGATTAAATAAAATTAAAAAGCATGCTTAAAAATTACATTCTATTCACATCCATTTTATTAATGTTTGTTTTTTGCGAAAATTCTGAAAACAACAAATCTAATTTAATTAATAAATCAGAAGAGGCATTTGCTAGAATTGATAAAAAAAATATCGATGCATTCACTAAAGAAGACAGAAGGAGAGCTTTCAATAATAGTATAAGTACGATTGAAAAAACAAAAAAATCTCTCAGTAATAATGTAAGTTATAATGGTTATGGTTCAAGTTCAATTTCTAAAAAGACTACACTCGCAAATAATAGTAAAGTTGAGACAAAAAAACAACGAAAGAAAAAAAGTGCTTATTCTGCTCCTAATGCGTTAAATTCTCAAGTATTTTCAGCATATTCAACAAATTAGATATAGTATTTATATTTAAGCAACTTTTTTAACAATTACAAGAGTTACGTCATCTTCAGGTATTCCTCCTTTTAGCCATTCATTAAGGTCCTCAAAAAACACATTCTTAATTTCTTCAGGACTTTTCATGCAATTTTCCTCAATTAAACTTTTGATTCTAGGGTAATCAAACATTTCGTCATTTTCGTTAGCAGCTTCAGCAAGACCATCAGACATCATTACTAAAACATCCCCTTTACTGAACTCAAGAGTATTTATAGCGAATTTTTCATTCTTCAGGCCCCCCAAGGGCAGACCCTCTATCATAATTTCCTCACATTTATTTGTTAGAGATTTATAGATATAAACTGGAGGCATTGCTGCTGATGTAAGATCAATATCATCTGAAATAGTACTGATCTTTGCTATATTCAAACTCATCCTTAGTCTCCCTAGATTAATTTTCTTTACAATGCTATTCAATTTCTCTAGAATTTGATTTATTGGCATGAATGGGATTCCATTTAATGCAGATTTTATAATAGAAACCATCATTCCAGCTGCTATTCCATGACCAGTTGCATCTCCACAAATAACATAGACTGTTTTATCATCTTCCTCAAAAAAGTCATAATAATCACCACCTACTTCAGTAGAAGTAATTAAACCAGCTGAAACATCAAATCCCTTGAGTTTAGGAAAAACTTTAGGCAGCATACTTTCTTGTATTTTTTTAGCCTCTTCAAGGTCTTTTTCACGTCTTTCATTTTCAGCTTTTCCCAAAGATTTTTTAGTTTGATATTTTCCAAAAAACCATATTAGTACTGAACCAAAGATTAAATAAAAAAAGTAAGCAATATATGCTCTATACCAAGGTGAATTAATCGTAAAATCAAACTGAATGACTTCGCTCTCAATAAGATTAGTGTCTAGTGCCTGAAGTTCGAAAGTATAATTCCCTTCAAACAAGTTTGTAAAGCTACTTTCTGTTATTTTTGACCATGAACTCCAATCATCATCTAATCCAACCAAACGATATCTAAAAAGATTTTCTTCAACTTTCTCAAGTGAAGGAAAACTGAAATTAATTTTAACATTTCTAGAGTTGGAATAAGAAAATTCTTTTTTGTTTAAAGGCGCATATTCACCATTAAATAAAATAGAATTAATTAGAGGTTCAATCTCCATTTTTTGTTCATTAAAATATTTTTCTGGCAAGAAGCTAATTAGTCTAGAATCCTTTGAACCAAGCCAAATTAGATCTTGTCCATTAAATTGATCTGATAGTATGGATCCTGAAAGTTCATTAACATTAATACTAGCTAAAGGGTAATCATTAATGATTCTATAATTCCCTCCTTCTTGGAAGTTAACTTCTAATAAGCCTGAAGCACTCAAAAACCAATTATTATTAGTAAGCGGACTAATTGAGGTAAACTGTTTTCTACCCATAAGAATAATATATCGGGAAATTTCATCAAAATTGAGCAAGTTTTTTTCAAAAATTCTCAATAAGTTTTCTTCTGTTTCTTCAAGTTCAGACTTACTGTTAAAGGTGTAAAGATTTAACTCATCGTCAAATATTAAGTGTCCAATCGAAGTTTTAAAAATGTTTAAATCGTGAGGTATGAAGTAATCTTCTTCAATTTCAGAATTGAATAATGCCTCCCTTGGAAACTCAATACTTTTAAAAATTCTATCATTTTCTGGAGTCAACAATCTTGAAAAATAAATATTTCCGCGTGTATCGTAAGTACCAAGAAAAGAACCTTCACCATTTATACTCTCTACAAATAATTTTCCTTTTTCAATCTCTCTAATACCAAGGACTCCAATTTGATTTCTGATTTTCGTACTCTTAATTTTTTTAAAGCTTCCGTTGTTAAGTTTCTTGTAAAAAACGACACCATCCATTGGGTGTGCCAATATCAATAGATTTTTATTTAATAGGCTTTGAGTGGGAGATTCAAATAAACGATCATTAGACAAAACTTGTTTTTTGTTTCCATTAATCTCAATGAGATTGAGATTATTAGAAGAGATAATTTTACCATTAAATGAAATGAAGTCTTTAGGAATATCATTAATTTCAAGATCAATCACTTCATTGTTTAATTTAGGATCCTGATTTACACGAATCTTAAACACATCTTCAGTGGTACTAAAATAAAGCCCGTCATCAAATTTTTTTATTGTTTGAACCAAGCCTTTAACACCAGTAGATTGATCAAAGCTTGTAATTGAATTACTTAATTTTACTTTAGATGCAGACAGGAGGCTAGTAACAAAAATATCATCATTTTTATCCACAAAAATAGATGTTATTGTATTTGACAATAGTCCGTCTGATTGATCAATTAAATCAACAATCTCAAGTTGTTCATTTAAAATTAAAACCCCCCCTTCAAATGATATTAAAGGAATTTGACCATTTGATAATTTATTAAGTTCAGAAAGACTATATATATTTTTTTTCTTAATCCAATTATCAAGTTTATTATTTTTAATTTTTTCGATTAATCCTTTTTCTTTTAAAAGATAAGCTCCCAGCGTACCACTAAAAATTGCGATATGGCCGTCTTTTAAATGCACCATAGATTGAATTTTATGATCTGAAAAAATCTCTGAATTTTGAACAAAAACAAAAACATTATTTTTTAATTCAAAAAGGCCTATTCCCCAAATTCTAGTAAAAATTCTATCATTTACTTTTATTAAAGTTTGAATTGTTCCATAAGAATCAACTCCCTGAGAACGTTCTGTGATTTCCCAAATTTTATCAAAAGAACTTCCATCCCATTTAAAAATTAAATCACGTGAATATAAATAAATACTATTTTCTTTGCTTACTCCCCCCCAAAATACTTGGTTTAAGCTGTTTATTGAGTCTGGAAGTTTCTCCATCAAAGAATTATAAGTAGTCTTGCCAAAAACATCATTTTCAATCTTTCCAAAAAACCCATTTCCTGCAGCATAAATTACATTATCATTATCTTGAAGAAGGGTTCTTGTATAAGATGTTCTTATTTGATTCTCAATTTCTCCATTAATTTCTATATTATTTATGTTATTGCCATCATACTCTAAAATACCACTATATGTTCCAAAATAAACTTTTTTGGATTTATTTGATCTAATTACTGACCATACAGATTCAGGTCTACTTAGAAATTTATTGTCATAATTTTCAATAATTGAATTACCTAATTTTGAGGAATTTAAAGAAGTTTCCTCTTGAGCATTTATAAGATAAGTGAAAAAACAAAGGATTATTAAGTATTTATTTTTATTCATCTAGAATTAATTCATGGTTAATAACAATCTAATTTATAACTATTTCAAAAAATTCACAAACAAAAGAACTTATTGAGCAAAACTATAACTTTTGTTAAAAGAAAAACCCTCCAATTGGAGGGTTTTAACATAGAATTTAAAAGTAAAATTATACTTTCCTTACGTTTAAAGCACTAAGTCCTTTTTCTGTAGATTCTGTATCATAAGTGACTTTATCTCCTTCAGATATATCATCCTCTAAGTTGTTAATATGTACAAAAACATCTTTTTCTCCTGAGTCAGGAGTTATAAAACCAAAGCCTTTGTTTTGATTAAAAAATTTAACTGTTCCGTTATTCATTATAAATTGTTTTTTAAATATAAGCAACAAAGGTAGGTTAACTTAATTTATAAATTAACATTCTTATCTAAGATATTTTTTTTTTAAATGTTAACTATAATATAAGCTTGGTAATCAATCGGTTAGGTTTTTTAAATATGGGGATATTAAATGGCTTAAGTTATCACACAAACAGACGCAAGTCATCACTTTCTTCATTAATATCTTGTTTCATTCTTGGTAAAGTGTATTGTATAACTTACTGAAGAAGCGTATGGATTATAACACCATATATTCTACAATAATATATAAAATTCAATATAATTAGCGCTTTACAAGCCATTTGTACACCAATATGTACACCACTATGTCAATTATTATACAATTAAAGGAATATTAGAGTTTGTTATTGACTAATGAAGTGTACAATAAAAAATCTACAATATCTCTACTCCGTGTTTTTCTTCCTGAACTTACTCTATAAACAAAGGCAAGTCTTCACTTACTTCATTAGTAGCTTGTTTCATTCTTGGTAAAGTGTATTGTATAACTTACTGAAGACGATATGACTGGGGTTTAAGGACAAGTCCCCCAGACAGGTTTTTTAAAGTTTGTTAGGGAAGAAGTTGCAAATCCAGCTGGTTCAGAGGAAATATTGGTAACACACCAGCCTGAAAGGTCTTGATTGAATGCGTCAGCAGCCCAAAACATTCGTTCCATACTAGTCACTTTAGAAGTATCCCAACTGCCTATGTCTTGATTGAATGATGATGCTTCATAAAACATACCAACCATATCAGTCACACTTGAAGTATTCCAGTTACCAATATCTTGATTGAATGATGATGCTTCATAAAACATACCAACCATATCAGTCACACTTGAAGTATCCCAATTACCAATATCTTGATTAAATGCTGTTGCATTTTCAAATATACTATTCATTGTAGTAACACTTGAAGTATCCCAAAAATTAATGTCAGAGTTAAACGATGAATTATCTTTAAATAGTTCGCTCATATTATTTACAAATGTTGTACATAGGTTAACATTAGCGTTTGCTATTTGAGCATCAATAGTTGAATCATCGACAACAGTATAGCTTACTCCATTAAGTTCATATTCATTCCCAACTAAAGCAAAATCATATGCTTTTATTGTAATTCCATTAGAGTCTAAATAAATAGGAAATATGGGCTCTGTTGTTGTAGTTAGAGTTTCTTCATCTGGAGAACAAGACACGGTTGACGAAATAAACAGTAAAACAAGAAGTAGCTTTTTCATTGTGTTGGTTTTAAGATATTTAAATATACCAATAATATATAACCCAATCTATCACAAAGGCAAGTCTTCACTTACTTCATAGGTAGCTTGTTTCATTCTTGTTAAGGTGAATTGTAGAAGTTACTGAAGATATGCCTGTGGTTTAAATATTTGATATTATTATAATCATACTATCTTTGTTAAAATCAATATGTAAATAATTTGAAAATTTTTATTTGTTTTCTTTTAATATTCTTTATTGGTTGTTCAAAAGAACTTGAAAATCAAGTTGAAGAGCTAAGACAATCTAACAGTGAGTTAACAGAGCAGTTGAATATTTTAATTGCTGGTATGGATGCCTATGAGGCTCAAATTGCAATTCTAGAGTATCAATTAAATAATCCAAATGTGAGTTTTGATTCACCCTACATAGGGTGTTGGACATCTACTGAATCTTTATTTGAGAGTGAAATACAAATATTACCAAACGGTGTAGGGACTTTAGATTTTGGAACATCAGTATATCAAGTGTTCAGTTGGGGTGTGTATGATGGTAAGACAATCCTTCATTTTGGTGATGTCTCTTGGTGCTCTTGTTTTGGAGTTACAGAACAAGGCTTTTTATTTGGAGAGATGTATGAGGAAAACAAGGAACTACCGATTGAAATTAACCCTGATACATTCTCAATCATAGATTTTGAAGACAACGAAGTAAATTATTCAAGATGTACAATCCTTTAATATATATTTTTTCTAAACTTACTGAAGAGGATATGCCTGTGGTTTAAAAGAAAAACCCTCCACTTGGGAGGGCTAAGATTATTGATAGATGCAATGCTTACACATCAGTCATTACAACTTTTACCGCTGCAACTACATCATCTGTAATCGTCATTTTGTGTACACCAGTAGCATGGTCTGCAACTTGAGCCATCACTTCCTCAACTGATCCTTTTGAAACAAAATCACAATCGTTTCCTAAATCTGCACATTTTACTTGTTTCATTCTAATTGATTTATGGTTAATAATATTCGAATTTAATATTTTTAGTTAAAACTTCCTATTCATCATAAAAAAACCCACCACTTGGGAGGGTTAGTATTTATTTAATCTTTAGTAGATGATATTACCTTAAGAATATATCTGTTTTCCCATTCTATTGGATCTTCAAACTTTTCAAAAGGGAGTCCTTCAATAACACCATAACCAGCAAGATGCATCATAACATCTGATAAGTTAGTATATGAGTCCCAAGTCATCATTGAGGAATACTCTTTACCTTGAGGAGTGATTTTAGTAGCTAAGCCCCAACCAACCATTCCATGCTTGTCCATGTTCTTCTTGAAATGAGGGATTACATATTTTTTAGTTTCTTCCATTTGCTGATTCACATCATTTGGGCGAGCAAAATTTAAAATCACATAATCCGATGGTTTGGTATTTGCAATCTGTTGTTTAACCTCATAAAAGTATCTCTTATCAAATTCTAAACTTGAATACACATCTAATAAGATACTTGTTTTAACACCAACTACTTTTTCTGCATTTGTCCACCAGTTTGCTTCTGGAGAAGTAGCAGCATCAAAATCTTTATAAATATTTACAAACATATAATTGAAATCATCCGCGCCTGGATTAAAAAGTTGTAGTAACCTCCATCCCATTAAATTGCCATCGTCCTGAGCTTTTTGTGCAATTTTACTCATATAATTAGTTTCAATATCTAGAAAGCTTTCGAGTTGATTTGGATTTACTTTTACTGGATGAAAGATAACAACCTGTGCTTGAATACAAATTGACAAAAGCATACAGATTATAAGAATTATTTTTTTCATTTTAATTGATTTATGGTTAATAATATCTCTAAGGTATAAAGATTAGCTTATATATCAAATACTAACCCCATTGTTCCAATAGAAAAACTGTTTTCTAAAACCCATGCCCTTGTTTTT
>Ga0209832_1000152_pt1 | contig 49064 bp, 44 predicted proteins | sample COGITO_mtgs_1104_2_FD_185516 | JGI IMG/M metagenome (GOLD analysis project Ga0209832, IMG submission 185516) | Pelagic marine microbial communities from North Sea - COGITO_mtgs_110407 (SPAdes) (version 2) | ecosystem: Environmental > Aquatic > Marine > Epipelagic ...
CTTCTTTAATTTTATCGATTACCTCCCAAAAAGTATTCTCATTTATAACAGAATGTAATGAGCTCCAACCCTCTTTATTTAAAGGTAGAACAGTTGGACTTTTTAAAACTGGAAGTATTTCTGAAATAGCGTTTATTTTATCATTTGGAGCGTTTAAAAGTATATACTTCGACTCTTTAGCTTTTAAAACTGCTCTTATTCTAAATAAAAACTTATCTAACAAGTACTTATCAGATTCTAAAACTTGTTTATTTCCAGCTAATACAGCTTGTGATTCGTGAATTACAAAAACTTCCTTCAAGTTATTTTTATAAAGTGTACTTCCACTTGAAACTATATCACATATCGCATCTGAAAGACCAATATTTGGAGCTATTTCAACTGAACCGTTAATTACGTGAATATCCGCACTAATATTGTTTTTCTTTAAAAACTTTTTAAGAGTGTTTGGGTAAGATGTTGCAATTTTTAAATCATTTAAATAAGAAACAGAATCAAACACTACTGATTTTGGAACAGCAATTGAAACTTTACATTTTGAAAATCCAAGATTTTCAATAACATCAATATCAAAATCCTTTTCTATAAGTAAATTTTCTCCGATTATAGCCAGATCAACCACTCCATCATTAATATATTTTGGAATATCACTATTTCTTAAAAAATAAACTTCAATAGGAAAGTTTCTAGCAGATGCCATTAACTGGTCCTTATAGTTATCTATTTTAATTCCACATTTGTTTAGAAGATTTAAAGAGTCCGTGTTAAGTCTTCCTGATTTTTGAATTGCGATTTTTAGTTTTTTCATTTATTAAATTTTTATAAAAAAAAAACCCGTTTGAATTAACAAACGGGCTTATATAATAATATAACAATATCATCACATCACTCGTTTGAGGATATTTAAATGATGATGATTGTTACGGTTAAATTTCATTGTTTAAAACTGAAATACAAATATTATAAAAATTTTATTGATTTCCTAGAATTATTGGTAAACCATCTTTTCCACTTCCAATTACAATTACTTTTGAATTTGGAGACTCAGCTAATTTAGTAGTAGCTTCAATACCTTTATCTCTTAAAATATTTGTTGTTAAAGAGGAATTTAAAATTCTATTTGCGTCTGCTTTACCTTTAGCATCAATTCTAACTTTTTCTGCTTCTTTTCTAGCAGATTCAAGTTTAAATTCATACTCTAAAGACATTTGCTCTTGACTAAGTTTTCTTTCAATCGCTTGTTTAATTGTGTTAGGTAAAGTAACATCTCTAACTAAAACATCATTAATTTGAACATACTGTGCTTCAACTCCTTTTTTTAATTCATCATATATTTCACTTTCAATAGCATCTCTTTTAGTAGAATAAAGCTGTTCAGGTGTATATCTACCAACAACACTTCTTGCTACAGCTCTAATGTTAGGAACTATTACAATATCTAAATAGTTTGATCCTTTAGTTTGATGTAACAACCCTAACTGATCAGCTTTTGGTTGATATAAAACTGAAACATCTAAAGATATTTCAAGACCATTTGAAGAAAGTACTTGCATTTGACTTTCAAAAACTTCTTGTTGTTTTACGTTATACAAGTAAACCTTATTCCAAGGTAATATTAGATGAAACCCTTCACCAAGTGCAGGTTCGTCAACTACGGTACCTTCACCAAAAGTTTTAAACAAAACTCCAGCTTCACCGTATCCAATGTTAACAGCTGATTTCATTAATCCAATAATTGAAAACATAATTATTAGTACAACTGGCAAACCGATTTTATTAATTCTATCCATTTTTTATTTATTTAATTGATTATTTATTTTTTAAGTTAACATGCCACCATCGACATTAATTACCTGACCAGTTATAAATGTTGAAAGGTCAGATGACAAAAATAAGCAAAGATTTGCAACATCTTCAGGTGTTCCTCCTCTTTTTAAAGGAATTCCGCTAATCCACTGATTAACAACGTCTTGATTCAGCTTGTCTGTCATTTCTGTTTGAATAAATCCAGGAGCAATAACATTAGATCTTATGTTTCTCGAACCAAGCTCCAATGCAATTGACTTAGAAAAACCTATAATACCAGCTTTAGAAGCTGCATAATTAGATTGGCCAGCATTTCCTTTTACTCCAACAATTGAACTTATATTTATTATACTTCCTGATCTATTTTTAAGAAATGTTCTTTGAGTAGCCTTTACCATATTAAAAACAGATTTTAAATTTACTTCAATAACTTTATCAAAATCGTCTTCATTCATTCTCATAAGTAAGTTGTCTTTAGTAATACCAGCATTGTTTATTAAAACATCAATAGTTCCAAAATCTTTTATCACTTGATCAACAAGTTTTTGTGAATCCTCAAAACTTGCTGCGTTACTTTGATAGGCTTTACAATTAGTATTAAATTCTGACATTTCTTCAATCAGTTCATTAGCTGAATCAACAGATTTAGAATAAGTAAAAGCAATGTTGGCTCCGTGAGAAGCTAAAACTAGTGCTATTCCTCTTCCAATACCTCTACTTGCTCCTGTAATAACAACTGTTTTATTTTCTAATAATTTCATATTGTAAATTTATATTATAAAATTTCTGCTACTTTTTTTCCAATTTCAGCAGGAGAATCTACAACATGAATACCACATTCATTCATTACTTTTTTCTTAGCTTCAGCAGTATCTTCCGCTCCTCCAACGATTGCACCAGCATGACCCATTGTTCTTCCTTTTGGAGCAGTTTCTCCGGCTATAAAACCAACAATTGGTTTTTTGTTTCCATTTTTAGCAACCCATTTTGCAGCATCAGTTTCTAATTGACCTCCTATTTCACCAATCATAACAATACAATCTGTATCGTCGTCATTCATAAATAACTCAATTGCATCCTTTGTTGTAGTTCCAATTATTGGATCTCCACCAATTCCAACAGCAGTTGAAATACCTAGACCTTGTTTAACTATTTGATCAGCAGCTTCGTAAGTTAAAGTCCCTGACTTTGAAACCAGCCCTACTCTACCTTTTTTAAATACGAAGCCAGGCATAATACCTACTTTAGCCTCGTCAGGTGTGATTATTCCTGGACAATTAGGTCCAATTAAAGTACAAGATTTATTTTCTAAATATTGACTAACTCTTGTCATATCAGACACTGGAATTCCCTCAGTAATAGCAATTATTGTTTGAACACCAGCCTCAGCTGCTTCCATAATTGCATCAGCTGCAAAACCAGCTGGCACAAAAATTATTGAAGTGTTTGCATCTGCATTTTTTACAGCTTCTAAAACGGTGTTAAACACAGGTTTATCTAAATGTATTTGACCACCTTTTCCAGGCGTTACACCTGCTACGACATTTGTTCCGTAACTTATCATTTGTTCTGCATGAAACGTACCTTCACTTCCTGTGAATCCTTGAACAACAATTTTAGAATTCTTGTTTACTATTATACTCATAAATTATTTTAATTTTTGACTCTTTCTATGTAAGAGCCTTTTTCTGGATCTATTTTTATTTTATCACCTTCATTTATAAACAAAGGAACATTAATTTTTGCACCTGTTTCTAAAATTGCAGGTTTAGTAGCATTTGTAGCTGTATTTCCTTTAACACCAGGCTCTGTTGAAGAAATTTCTAATATTACATTTTGAGGCATTTCAACAGACAAAGTCGTACCATCTTCAGTATTAATCAATACAGTAACTATTTCTCCTTCTTTTAAAAATTGAGAAGAATCTAGTATCACTTCTTGAACAGTTATTTGATTATAATCATCAACATTCATGAAATGATATGTTTCAGCATCTTTATATAAATATTGATATTTTTTCGTCTCAACTCTTACGTCATCAATTTTATGGCCTGCAGAAAATGTATTATCAATTACTTTTCCATTAGTAACACTTTTTAATTTTGTTCTTACAAATGCAGGACCTTTTCCAGGCTTAACATGTAAAAATTCAATGATTTTATAAATATCATTATTATATTTAATACAAAGTCCTTTTCTTATATCAGATGATGATGCCATAATTAATTTTTAAAATAACCTTTCATTATTCCTCTTTGAGAATTTTTGATGAATTGAAGAATTTCATCCCTTTCTTTTGTAGCTTCCATTTCACCCTCCATAATAGCTACTGCTTGTGTATTATTATATCTTTTTTGATAAAGTGTTCTGTACATAGACTGAATTTCCATTATAACCTTACTGTCAAAACCTCTTCTTCTTAAACCAACTGAATTTATTCCAACATATGAAAGCGGTTCTCTTGCAGCTTTTACAAAAGGTGGCACATCTTTTCTAACCAAGGATCCACCTGCTACAAAAGCATGATTACCAATTGAACAAAACTGATGAACAGCAACCATACCCGCAAGAATAACGTGTGATCCAACAGTTACATGTCCAGCTAAAGTAGAATTATTTGAAAAAATACAATTATCCCCAATAAAGCAATCGTGTGCAACATGAGAATAAGCCATTATTAAACAATTTTTACCAATTTTAGTTTTATTTCTATCGGATGTTCCTCTATTTATTGTAACACACTCTCTAAGAGTTGTGTTGTCTCCTATTTCAGCTGTAGTCTCTTCACCTTTAAACTTTAAATCCTGAGGAACTGCTGATATTACAGAACCAGGAAATATTGAAACATTCCTTCCAATTCGAGCTCCACTCATGATAGTTACATTGGAACCTATCCAAGATCCTTCACCGATTACAACATTTTTATCAATGGATGTAAAAGGTTCTATCACTACATTTTTTGCGATTTTTGCTCCAGGGTGTATATATGATAAAGGTTGATACATTATGCTTCAGTTTTTCTTATTATTCTAGCTAGTAGTTCTGCCTCACTTGTTAATTTACCCTCAACAAATGCCTGGCCTTTCATATGCATTATACCTCTTCTTATTGGAGAAAGTAATTCTAATTTAAAAATTAAAGTATCTCCAGGAACAACAGGATATTTAAATTTTGCATTATCAATTTTAGCGAAAAAAGTTAAATAATTTTCAGGATCTGGAACATTGTTTAAGAATAAAACTCCTCCAGCTTGTGCCATTGCTTCAATTTGAAGAACCCCAGGCATAATTGGTTTTCCTGGAAAATGACCTTTAAAAAAATCTTCATTAATTGTTACATTTTTTTGCGCAATGATATGATTTTCTGAAATTTCTAAAATATTATCAACCAATAAAAAAGGAGGTCTATGAGGTAATACTTTCATTATTTGATTTACATCCATAACGGGAGGCTTACTCATATCAACCTTTGGAGCAATATTTCTTTTCTCATTTTTAATTATGGATGAAAGTTTTTTTCCAAACATGGTGTTTACATAATGGCCAGGTTTGTTAGCAATTATTTTACCTTTTATTCTTGTTCCAACTAAGGCTAAATCCCCAATAACATCAAGTAATTTGTGTCTGGCTGCCTCATTTGGATAATGTAAAGTTAAATTATCAAGTATTCCATTAGACTTTACAGAAATTTTATCCTTATTAAATGCTTTTTTTAATTTCCCCATAGTCTTTTCAGATAATTCTTTATCAACATAAACTATAGCGTTATTTAAATCCCCACCTTTAATTAGACCGTTTTCAAGAAGCATTTCAATTTCATGTAAAAAACTAAATGTTCTAGCCTCAGCAAATTCATTTTCAAATTGTGATAATCTTTTCATTGTCGCATTTTGAGTACCTAGAATTTTTGTACCAAAATCAACCATTGTTGTAACCTCGTAATATTTTGATGGAATAATAGTTATATCACTTCCACTTTCCTCGTCATAATAAGAAATTACATCCTTAACTATATATTCACTTCTTTCTTTGGATTGCTCTTTAATTCCAGCTTTTTTAATTGCTTCAACAAAATATTTTGAAGATCCGTCCATTATTGGAGGTTCTGAAGCATCAATTTCAATTAAAACATTATCAACTTCCATTCCAACAAGAGCAGCTAATACATGCTCAGAGGTCTGAATCGTCACACCATCTTTCTCTAATGTTGTTCCCCTTTTGGTACTAACTACATAATTAACATCAGCTTCTATGATGGGTTTTTTGGGAAGATCAGTTCTACAAAATGCATAACCAAAATCTTCATCTGCAGGTTTAAAAGTTAAATTAACTTCATTACCAGAATGAATACCAACACCCTTAAGTGAAATAGACTTTGAGATTGTACGTTGTTTACTCATTATATAGTTTTTTTAAAAAGATCATTTAGTTTACTCATTATCTTTGGTAAATTTTTAAAATGAACATAAGATTTATTATAATCTAAATAATTAAATGCTGGCATTCCCATTACAGTACTATCCGAGGGAATATTTTTCATAACCCCTGACTGAGCTTGAATCATTACTCTATCTCCAATCTTCAAATGTCCAGAAATACCTGCTTGACCACCAATCATACAATTCTTACCAATTGTAGTTGATCCTGCGATCCCAACACAAGCAGCAATTACAGTATTTTCACCAATTTCAACATTGTGAGCTACTTGAACTAAATTATCTAATTTAACCCCTTCTTTGATTAAAGTTGACCCTAAAGTAGCTTTATCAACAGTACAATTCGCTCCAATTTCAACATTGTCTTCAATTATTACATTACCATTATGATTAACCTTAAGTTGATTGCCATTTTTATCGAGATTAAATCCAAATCCATCTGAACCTATTACTGTGCCTGAATGAATTATACAGTTATTTCCTATAACAGAATTATTATATATTTTAACACCAGGATAAACAATAGTATTGCTACCAATTTTTACATTTTCACCAACATAAACCTGTGAATAAATCTTACAATTTTTTCCAATTATTGAATCTTTTTCACAAATAGAAAAAGCTCCTAAATAAACATCTTTACCAATTGAAACAGTATTGTCAACAGAGCTTAATTTATCAATACCTAATTTACTTGAGGTTTGATTTCCAAACAAATCTAATAACTTAGAAAATGCTTCATTAGGATCTTTAACTTTTATCAACGTTTTGGTTAAATTTTTATCAGAAACAAAATTATCTGCAACTATAACAATTGAAGATTTTGATGAATCTAAAAATCTTTTATACTTAGGGTTTCCTAAAAAAGACAACGAGCCTTCTTTACCATTTTCAATTTTAGCTAAGCTGTCAATCGAAACCTGATCATTTCCCTCAACATCACCACCAACAATTTCAGCTACCTGATATGCTTTTAACTTCATCGTCGCAAAAGTATGAAAAATCAATTAAATTTGGTTTAATATGGTTAAAACAATGAATAAGTATCTTATTTTTGAATTTTAAAATTTAAAATATTTTGGAATTTAATTATGGTATCGAAGAAATAAAAGAAGCAAGCGATTTTATTTTAAAAAATATAAGTGGAAAAATTTTACTGGTTTGTGGTGATGTTGGTTCAGGAAAAACAACATTAATAAAAGAGATTTGCAAACAACTTAAAGTAAAAGATCAAGTTAGTAGTCCTACCTACACTCTTATAAACGAATACAGCTGTGAGGACGGATTAGTAATTCATATGGATTTGTATAGAATTGAAAATAAAGAAGAAATTAATGATTTAGGACTTTTTGAATATTTATATAATAAATTCATTATAATCGAGTGGCCTGAGTTGATAATGAATGATTTAGACATCAATCACTCCATTTTAAAAATTGATTTCATAGATACTGATAAGCGAAAAATTAATTTAACAAATATATTCTCATGAGTTTTTTAAAAAGATTGTATTTCTTTTTGTTTGGTTTAAGTATTGGTATTATTATTTTAATATTTATTTCCAACAAAAAAGACACAAGGTTCAATTACATGCCTAATAAAAGAGTTTTAAACGATATTTATAAAAAGAATTGGATATTTAATGATCAAAATAATTCTTTTTCAAAAGATATTTTTTTTAAAGAATATGATGTAAACTTTTCTAAAAGTAATACTAAAATTGACACTTGTAAGGTTTATTACTTGGAGAGTAAAAAGAAATCATTTATTGTGAAAAACTGTAATAAGAACGCATACTTTTCTAAAAATTAATGAACTACAGTGAAGCTCTTCTTTTTCTTTCTTTTAAAATTAACTGTAATTCTCTTCCAGTTTGACCTTGTACCGAGGTATTTTCTTCTGCTCTTCTTATCAAGTAAGGCATAAGGTTTCTGACAGATCCAAATGGTAATATTTTAAAAGTGTTAAAGTTCTTAGAAGCCAAATTAAAAGAAATATTATCACTCATACCATAAAGTTGACCAAACCATATACTGCTATCATTACTTTTTAAATTTTTTGACTCCATCATTGATATAACTTTTAGAATCGAATCTTCATTGTGGGACGCACAAACAAATGAAATTCTTTCAAAATTCTTAAAGACAAAATCTAATCCTGAATTAAAATTTTTGTCTGTTTCATTTTTAGTATCACAGATTGGAGATTCAAAATTCATAGAAACAGCTAAATTCCTTTCTTTTTCCATGTAAGCTCCTCTAACTAGCTTTAATCCAAATATCACACCATCGTTCAATTGATTAGAAATCATTTTGTTTAGGTAGGTTAATCTATCTTTCCTGTACATCTGCACAGTATTATAGACAATAGGAGTTTTGAGATTATACTTACGCATCATTTTAATTGCTAAATCATCAATTGCGTTTTGAACCTCAACTTCTTCAGCATCAATTAAAATTTTTATATTTTCTTTAAAAGCCTTTGAACAAACTTGATCAAATCTTTGAATAACTCTATTCCAAGAATCATTTTCTGAATCATTTAAATTTTCAAATTTTGAAACTTTTTTAAATAAATCTGTACTACCCAAACAAGTAGGTTTAAAAACGGCAAAAGGAATTTCTTTTTTGTTTTTTGCAAATTCTATAATAGATATTTTTTTTCTTAAACAATCGTCAAATTCTTTTTCCGAATCAAAGCCTTCAGTAGAAAAATCCAATACAGAGTGAACATTTTTATCAAACATTTTATTTATTACCGGGACACAATCTTCTTCACTCACACCACCGCAAAAATGATCAAATACAGTTGCTTTAATAATAGGAGTTACTGGAAGGTAAAATTTTAAAGCAAAGTTTGTCAAGACTGTACTTAATTTCACAAAAGTAGTATTACCAATAATTTTAAAAAGAAAAAATGCTCTGTTTAGTTCAAAATTACTTTTTAAAGAAAAAGCTTCTTTAGTATCAGAAAATAGATTATTCAAATCAATAAAATTTTAAACTAATGTACATAGTTTTTTTAAAAAAAAAATATGTTATTTTGTATTGTACAAATTTATATGAATAAAGAAATTATCTCAGACAGCTACTCTATTTTGTTTAAGCAAAATGGATTTGATAAACTATCAAATCATTTAAAGAATGAAAATTATTCTAAAATTTTTATTCATGTTGATAATAATACTAAGCAATATTGTTTAGATGTGTTTTTAAACAAAATTCAAATAGAGAATTATGAGTTAATTGAATCATGTAATGGAGAAGAAAACAAAAATATTGAATCATGTTTAAAACTCTGGAAAATAATATCGGACAAACAAGGAGATAGAAACAGTTTAATTATTAATCTTGGAGGAGGTGTTGTTTCGGATATGGGTGGTTTTATTGCGAGCACTTATAAAAGAGGAATAAGTTACATAAATATCCCCACCACTCTATTGTCTATGGTTGATGCTTCGGTTGGCGGAAAAACTGGAATTGATTTTGGAACTCTTAAAAATCAAATAGGAACTTTTTATGATCCCAAAATGGTAGTGATTGATAATGAATTTTTAAACACATTAGAGAAAAATGAAATTTCAAGTGGATACGCTGAAATATTTAAACATTCATTGATTTATGATCTGCCAACATATAATCTGTTAATTAGTAATGATACACCATTTTATGATTTAAAAACAATATACAATTCAATTATAACAAAGAATAAAATTGTTTTAATTGATAAAAAAGAACAAAAAGAAAGAAAGTCGCTGAATTATGGTCATACCCTGGGTCATGCGATCGAATCTTATTTCTTGAATTCCGAAAATAAATTACTTCACGGTGAAGCAGTTTCTATTGGGATAGTTTTGGCAAGTTTTTTATCCTATAAATTATTCAACTTCTCAATCGATCATGTTAATTCAATAAAAAAACACATTAATTGTATTTACAAAAAAATTGAAATAAGTCAAAGTCAGATTGGTTCAATAATAGATTTATTAATTCATGATAAAAAAAACAGTCACGGAAAAATAAATTTCATTTTACTTAAAGAAATAGCTGAACCTGTTTATGATATTCAGGTTAAAAAAGAATTAATAAAAGAGTCTTTTAAATATTATTTAAGCTGAGTTTCTACTAGCATTAATATTTCCAAACAAAGATCTTGTAACCATTTTTTCATACAGAGATAAATCTGTTTTTGGATGATTTCCATTTTCAATGTCTTTAATTTTTCTTAAAGCATATTGTTGAATTGTTATTAATGGAAGCACAATCTTTTCTCTTGTTTGAATGGAAGCTTTATTAGCAGGTTCATTTTGCATTAAATGATCAAATCCAGACAATCTCAAAATCAATTTTTTAGTTAGCTTATACTCATTATAAATTAATAACCAAAACTCTCCATATTGTGGATCATTTTTCATGTAAGCAGTTAATTTAAAAAACGACTTAGTTAAGCTCATCATACTATTAGAAATTAATGTTCTGAAAAAAGGAGAACTTTTATAAAGATTTTTAATCTTAGAAAATTCTTTTCTGTCACTATAATATTTTAATGCAGTTCCTACACCATAAAAACCAGGAACATTTTGTTTTAGTTGACTCCAGCTACCCACAAATGGAATTGCTCTTAACGATGAAAAATCAAACTTAGCATCCGCACTACCACGTTTTGAAGGCCTACTTCCAATATTTGTTTTAGCATAATATTTTATAGTACTAACATGTTCTAAGTAAGGAACAAACATAGGATGATCTTTAAACTCTGTATAAGCTTTGTAACTAATATTAGCCAGTTTATCTAGTATTAATTTATCTTCTCTGCTAGAACTGTTGTTAACATCGCTTAAAACTCTATTCTGAATTCCAGAACTTAATAATTGTTCAAGGTTGTATTGGCAAGATTGAACTGTTCCGAAATTTGAACTTATTGTTTGACCTTGAACTGTAAGTTGAATTTCATCAGATTCAACAAATTCACCCATCGAAGAGTAAAATTGATGAGTATTACCTCCTCCTCTTGCTGGTGGACCTCCTCTTCCATCAAAGAATATTACTTTAATTCCATGTTTTCTAGAAACTGATGTAAGAGCTTCTTTAGCTTTTAAAATACTCCAATTAGCCATTAAATAACCTCCGTCTTTAGTTCCATCTGAGAAACCCAACATAATTGTTTGTTGATTATTTCTTTGTTTTAGATGATTTTTATAAACTGGGTTAGCATAAACGGACTCCATAACTTTAGAAGCAACTTTTAAATCTGAAACTGTTTCAAATAAAGGCACAATGTCTACAGTTGGATTCTCCCAATTACTAAGTCTAAACATAGTAAAGACCTCTAATATGTTCAATGCAGATTGATTATTGCTAATGATATATCTGTTACAAGCCTTTTCTCCATTGTTTGACTGAATTTCTTTCATGGCTCGTATTGAACTCAATGTAGAAACCGACAATTCATCATTGAAAAGATCAGGTGAAATATCCCCTTTAATTTTAGATAAAATTTTAATCTTTTTTTCTTCGTTTAAGTCCAAATAATTATCTGGAAATAATTTATTTAAATTTTTCTGAGCGATTTTAAAAACAGAATTAAAAACACTACTATGAATTCTAGAATCTTGTCTAATATCAAGACTTGCAAAATGATATCCAAAAATTTTAACCTTATCAATAATTTCATCTAATTCTTCGAGAAACAAAGAATTGTGTTCGTTAATAAGAATATTTTTTATTTTATTTAATTCAGTTTTTAGCTCATCTAAACTAATTTTTGGAGTTTTACTTTCATTAAAAATACTTTTGTATAATCTATTTTCTATTTCAACTACTTTATCTTCTATATTTTTAAAAGTCAACCTTCTTCTTAAACTCCTTATATCTCTGTAATAATTTTTAATAATATCGCTTCTTAATTTATTTGCAGTTTTTAAAGTAATCTTAGTAGTAACAAATGGGTTTCCGTCTCTGTCTCCTCCAGGCCAAAAACCTAAATTAACTATATCATTGTCAAAATCCTTACCATCAAAAATATTTATTTTAATGTATTTATATATATTACTAATAGAATTGTAAAAAACATTTTCTAAATACCATGTTAAACTTACTGCTTCATCATATGGTGTTGGTTTTTTATTTTTGAAAAATGGAGTCTTTCCAAGTTGAGATAGTAGAACTTTAATTTCTGCTAAATTGTTATTTTTGACAGCACTTGTTAAATCAGTTATAATTCCTAAGACTGAACCAGGGTAAAACTGAGTTGGGTGAGCAGTTAAAACTGGTCTTATTTTAAATTTAGATAAATACTTTTTTAGTTCAGATTTTTTGTTTTTTGATTCAACTTCTTCTTTTAAACTACGTAGAGTTCCCCTACCATCTAAATTGTTAATTTGGGAAAAAGAAGCATCTTCAACTGCATCAAAAAGAACAACCTGTCTTTCAATATATTGAATAAAACGAAACAAAAGAGAAACTTTTTCCGGATCATCAGATCCAGACATATAAGTAGCGAAAAAATCATTTACAATTTTTGTTGGATTATTGCTTTTTTTATAACCATCAATACAAATTCTTTCAAAAAGAGGAAGCATTACACCAGTTTTGGCAATACTTTCATATGGAAGAGTTGAAAAAATACTATTGTATAAGTTGAATCTAGAAAGAACTTTATCGTTAAATCTTTCTTTTTTTGTTAATTCTCTCACTAATATTATTGTAATTCATTAAAAATTCTATGCATAAGCCTTTTCTTATCATTTATACTTTCTTCTAGTGATATCATAGTTTCTGTTCTAGAAACACCTTCTACATCATCAATCAAAAATATAATCTCTTTCGCATGGTCAGTACTTTTAGCACGAACTTTACAGAAAATATTAAATTTTCCAGTGGTAATATGAGCTACTGTTACAAATGGAATTGCTTCAAGTCTTTGAAGTACAAACTTAGTCTGATGAGTTTTTTCGAGAAATATACCGATGTATGCAATAAAAGTATATCCTAATTTTTTATAGTCAAGTGTAAGAGAAGATCCTTTAATAATACCTGCATCTTCCATTTTTTTTACCCTAACATGGACAGTCCCAGCTGAGATTAATAATTTTTTAGCTATATCAGTAAAAGCAGTTCTTGTGTTATCAATTAAAAGATCTAGAATCTGGTGATCAATTTCATCAAGTTTAATTTTAGCCATTATTTTGAATTTAAATTTAAATAATCGCAAATATATTGAATTATTTTTACTTAAATCAAATATTTAATGAATATTTCGTAATTTTTTTGCGATTATAATAATTTCATTTAAATCACCATTATCAGATATGTCAAATACATTATCGATTGAAATAAAATCGGATTCCAGATGACCTGAAACTTTTTCTAATTTTCCGAATTCACTAATTTCCGGAAGAAATTCAACTTCTTTAGAACCTAAATTTAATTTTTCTTTATACAAAATGGATAAATTAATATGCTGACTTGATGAAGATTGCTTTATTTTAATGTTTTTAATAAAAACATCGCATAAATTTGTAGAATTTTCAGGGATATTATAATAATCTTTATGGTTTTGTAAGTTAAAACGTTTGGAATATATTGATTTGACAGCGTATGTAATTGCCATTGATGTATAATACCTTGATATTTCTCTTGTGTAATCTTGAGAATAATGACCAGATTCAAATAAGATTGTAGGGGTATTTAAAGATTGAAATGTATCTCCAACACAATTAATATTAAATTCATCATTATATCTACCAATGTTATTTGGAATTAACTTTCTAAGATTATCATATATATCTAATATGATTTTCATTGATTTTACTCTTGAGTCAGTTTCATTTCGTTCAAAATCAGAGGAAGGAGATAAAAAAGAAAGTATTGATGAATTAAAATTAACAGTTGAATAAATTGATCTTTGATCATGTAAATTAAAACAAAAATCTGGGTTAAAATCATTGTAAACCTTTTTTAACACAAGACTTTCTGGCTGAGTTAAATCAACTGCATCTCTGTTAAGATCTACATTATTATAATTATTTCTGGTATATTTTAAAGCACCATCTGGGTTTAATATTGGTATGACTAATATGGTTAAATCATCATATATTTTCTGTTCATAATTGCAAAAAAATGAAATAGAATCAAAAAGTGCTTTTGTAGAGGTAGACTCGTTACCATGCATCTGAGACCATATTAGCAATCTAGTTTTTCCAGAGCCTATTTTAAAAAAATGAATTGGCAAATTATTTACGCTGTATCCGCAAATTTCTGATGAATATTTTGAATTTAAGTTTGCAATAGAATCATTATTAATATACCTACCAAAAATTTCTTTTTCTTTATAATCAGTATAATTTTCAACTATAATATTCATTAATTTTTTTTACAAATTTAACAATACTAATGATTACAATTGTAAACTAATAATTTTAAATAAACGTCTTTAAATCGGACTATATATTACAATTGTCTACAAAAAATATTAAATTTTATATAAATATATGTTTTTAAGTGTTTTATATAATTTAATTAAAGTTATACTTTAATTTTAATTAATACATTTTGTATAAAATTGATTATAATAATGTCATTTATTTTTTATAAATTTACAATTGTAAACATGATTGATTTTTCAGAAAAACTAAAAATATTAATAGAAAACGAAGGCTTAACTGCATCAAAATTTGCTGATAAAATTGGTGTTCAAAGATCTAGCGTTTCACATGTATTAAGTGGTAGAAATAAACCAAGCCTTGATTTTATATTAAAAATTAACAAATCCATTGAAAACATAAGTTTAGACTGGTTATTTAACGATATAAGCCATTTAACTGAACCCCCTACTCCAATTGCTAAAATCAAAACATCTAATAATGATGAAATTGAATCTGATGTAGAAAAAATTGTAATATTTTATAAAGATGGTTCCTGTAAAATCTATAAAAATTAATAAATTTACAATCAATGTATATTAGACTTGTTTTATTATTGTTTATTTTAAATTCTTGTGATTTTCCTGAAAGAGATTGTCTAAAATTTAAAACAGGGACATTTGAATTTAAATCAATTTCTGAAGAAGGCGATACACTTATCACCAAGTTTACAAGGACTAAAGATCTTGAAATTGGATATTTTAACGGAAAAATTGATTCAAATTTTGTTAAATGGGTTTCAGATTGCGAGTGTATATATAAAAAAGTAAATCCTAAATCTTTAAGTGAAAAGAAATCCGTTCAAATGAAGATTCTTTCTACTAATGAAAATTCATACACTTTTGAATATTCCTTCGTAGGTGACGTTAAAAACAAACAAAGAGGATTTGTTAAAAAAATTAAAAACTAAAACTCAAGTTCTGTTTGGCCTTTGTCAAAAGTAAAATCTTTAGCATCAGCCTTGATTTCCTCTGATTCAACATCTAAATCCTTTATCTCTTTTTTTTCAGGTGGGAAATAATCAAGAGGATCTAATTGATTAATGTTTTTAATCTTAAATGAACTTAATCTGTTGCCAATAGCCTTAATTCCTTTAACCGATATCAATTCGTCAATATTTTTAGTTTCACTATTTCTCACACCCTTTGAGGTTTTAGGATAAGTAAGTTCAATAACAGGTCTCCAATCTGTTGAAACCAGTTCAAGTTGTATTTTTGAACCATCTGGAATAAATTTCTGATCATTATTTTGATTTCCTGCTAAAAATCTTTTTACGAAATAACAATCTTTTTGTCCGTTAAAATACAAAACAGAAATAGGCTTTTCAGGTATCCACTTTTCTAAAGCAATCATATCGTCTGGAAAATGCATATTCATGTCAGGTTTTACTGTTTTAAGTGAACCGTTTTGCTGGATTATAATCAAACAATCGTCACTCTTAAACTCACCTAATAACTCACCTCGTTCATCAACGTTCAGTCTTTGAATAGTCTCATCAAACCAAATTTTTCTAGGCTTTAAAGTAGACAATCCCTTTTCTTTAAATTCAATTTTATTAATTGTATACTTAGAAACAATATTTCCTTTTGAAGATCTTCCTTTAATATCTAAATCAGCAAAATCTAACTCCCACTTTAATTTTTTTATCGAACCTGTTTGCCTTAAAATTATATTTACTATCTCAGCTTCACCATTTGGATTAGCAGAAAAATATAACATCTTTGAGTCTTCATTTCCATTAGTTAAATCATATACTTTATCTCTTGTAACACCTGTTACACTAAATCTTTTAATGTAAGAAGTGCCCTTCTTACCATCCCTATATATCATATTGTAAACTGTTCTTTTATCTTTCTTTTTAAAAACAGCTACATGTTTAATATTTTTGGATATAAATTTTTTAGATTCTACTTTAGTCACCATCATTTGACCATCTTCAGTAAAAGTTATAACATCATCAATATCAGAACATTCTTCAACAAATTCGTCTCTTTTAATAGAAGTTCCAATAAACCCTTCTTCTCTGTTAACATATAGTTTACAGTTTTTTACAACTACTTTCTTTGCATCTACATCTGCAAAAATCCTAATCTCTGTTTTCCTCTTTTTTTCTTTACCATAAATAGACTTAAGATTTTTAAAATAAGAAATAGCAAAATCAGTAAGGTTACTTAAATTAAATGCAATTTTATCTAATTCATCTTCAATAGCTTCAATTTTGATTTGCGCTTTGTCAATGTCAAACTTTGATATTCTTTTAATTTTTATTTCAGTTAATCTAACTATATCATCCTCAACCACCTCTCTTTTTAAATGTTCCGTAAAAGGCTTTAAACCATTTGAAATTGCAGAAATTACACCTTTCCAAGTATCGACATTTTCAATGTCTCTATATATTCTATTTTCGATAAAAATTCTTTCAAGCGAAGCGTAATGCCATTGATTTTCGTAATCACTTTTTTTATACTCCAACTCCAGCCTCAATAAATCTTTTGTGTTTTCAGTAGATCTTTTTAAAATTTCTGAAACACCAATAAACAATGGCTTATTGTCCTCAATAACACAACCTAAAGGTGAAATAGATGTTTCACATGATGTAAAAGCAAATAAACCATCAATGGTTTTATCAGGTGAAACATTTGAAGGCAAATGAACTAAAACTTCTACATTGTTGGCAGTGTTATCCTCAATCTTTTTAATTTTAATTTTACCATTGTCATTTGCCTTTAATATTGAGTCAATCAAGGAGGAAGTTGTAGTTGTAAACGGTATTTCACTAATAACTAGTGTGTTTTTACTTAATTGATTTATTCTAGCTCTAACTTTAATCCTACCTCCTCTTAAACCATCATTATAGTTACTAACATCCATAATACCGGAAGTGGGAAAGTCAGGGAATATTGTAAATTTTTGACCTTTCAAACATTTAATAGAAGAATCAATTAGTTCAATGAAATTATGTGGTAAAATTTTTGTAGATAATCCAACTGCAATACCTTCACCTCCTTGAGCCAACAGCAACGGAAACTTAACGGGTAAATTAATAGGTTCCTTTCTTCTTCCATCGTAAGATGATTGCCATTTAGTAATTTTTGGACTAAAAACTACTTCTAGAGCAAACTTTGATAACCTAGCCTCTATATATCTTGAAGCAGCAGATCTATCTCCAGTTAAAATATTTCCCCAGTTACCTTGTGTTTCGATTAAAAGATCCTTTTGCCCTATCTGAACCATTGCATCAGCAATACTTGCATCTCCATGAGGATGATACTGCATTGTGTGTCCAACAATATTAGCAACCTTATTAAACCTTCCGTCATCTAAATCTTTCATCGAATGAAGAATTCTTCTTTGAACAGGCTTAAAACCATCTTCAATTGAAGGAACAGCTCTTTCCAATATTACATAAGAAGCATAATCAAGGAACCAGTCTTTATACATTCCTGAAACTCTGATTAATGAATCTTCTAATTCATTTTCTGAACTTGGCTGGCTTGGCTCAATGTAATCTTCTTCCATATTAAGAATCTATTCTGTCAAGTTCAACTTTTAAATTATCTATTATAAATTTCTGTCTGTCAGGTGTGTTTTTGCCCATGTAAAATGAAAGAAGTTCATCAATACTAAAATTTTCATCCAACATAACAGGATCAAGTTTTATACTTTCCCCAATAAAGTGCTTGAATTCATTAGGAGATATCTCACCTAATCCCTTAAATCTCGTAATTTCAGGTTTTGAACCTAATTTATTAACAGCATCAATTCTTTCATTTTCAGAATAACAGTAGATCGTTTCTTTCTTATTTCTGACTCTAAAAAGCGGAGTTTGGAGTATATATAAATGACCTTCTTTAATTAACTCAGGGAAGAATTGTAAAAAAAATGTAATTAAAAGCAATCTAATATGCATACCATCAACGTCAGCATCTGTAGCTATAACTATATTATTATATCTAAGATATTCTATGCTTTCTTCGATATTTAAAGCAGCTTGGAGTAAATTAAATTCTTCATTTTCATAAACAATTTTCTTTGTCATTGAGTAGCAATTAAGAGGTTTTCCTCTTAAACTAAACACTGCTTGAGTATTAACATTTCTTGATTTAGTAATCGATCCACTAGCCGAATCTCCTTCAGTTATAAACAAAGTTGAGTCAAGCCTGTTTTCTTTATTCATATCACCAAGGTGTACACGACAATCTCTTAGCTTCTTATTATGTAAATTTGATTTTTTAGCTCTTTCTCTAGCTAACTTTCTTATACCCGACAACTCTTTTCTTTCTTTTTCTGCTCGAATAATTTTTTTTTGAATTTCCTCAGCAGTTTTAGGGTTTTTATGAAGATAGTTATCTAAATATTTCCCAATAAAATCATTAATATATGATCTAACGGTGGGAAGTCCGCCGCCCATTTCGGTAGAGCCTAATTTAGTTTTAGTTTGAGATTCAAAAACAGGCTCCATTACCTTAATACTTACAGCAGAAATAATAGATTTTCTAATATCACTTGCATCATATGGTTTTCCATAAAAATCCCTAACAACCTTAACTAAAGCTTCTCTAAAAGCTGACTGGTGAGTACCTCCTTGTGTCGTGTGCTGACCATTTACAAATGAGTAATATTCTTCACTATATTGAACTTTACTGTGAGTTAAGGCTATTTCTATATCATTACCTTTTAGGTGTATTATTGGATACAATAATTTATCAACATCATTATTATCTTCTAAAAGATCTTTAAGTCCGTTTTTTGAAATGTATTTTTCGCCATTAAAAACTATTGTTAAACCTGGATTTAAGTAAACATAATACTTGAGCATTTTTGAAACATACTCTGCTCTATATTTATATTTTTTAAATATTAAATCATCTGGAATAAAAGTTACTTTAGTACCTTTCCTTTTAGATGATTCTTCAATATCATTATCAAATGTTAAATTTCCTTTTTCAAAAAATACAGATTTAACTTTTCCGTCTCTACAAGATTCTACTTTAAAACTTGAAGAAAGAGCATTTACAGCTTTTGTACCTACTCCATTTAAACCAACTGATTTTTTAAATGCTCTTGAGTCGTATTTACCACCCGTATTCATTTTAGAAACTACATCTACAACTTTTCCAAGTGGAATACCTCTTCCGTAATCTCTTACAGAAACACCAGATTCAGAAATAGAAATTTCAATAGTTTTTCCTGCACCCATTACAAATTCATCGATCGAATTGTCTAAAACTTCTTTTAGTAAAATATAAATACCATCATCTGGTGAAGAACCATCTCCAAGCTTACCAATATACATCCCTGGACGCATTCTAATATGCTCTTTCCAGTCTAGCGAACGAATATTATCTTCAGTATAGTTTGATGAAACTGACATTGCTACGAAAATAGCTAATATAGGTGTGGATTAAAAAAAAAAAAAATGGTGTTTTAATAAATTAATTAACAATAGAATTAATCAGTTGTTGAAATCTTTTTTATACGTTAAATCTAAAATGCATTACATCACCATCATTAACTATATAATCTTTGCCTTCAATATTTAATTTACCAGCTTCTTTAACCTTAATTTCACTTTTAAATTCAGAGTAATCTTTAAAAGAAATCACTTCTGCTCTAATAAATCCCTTTTCAAAATCTGTATGAATCACTCCTGCTGCTTGAGGAGCAGTCATACCTTTATTAATTGTCCATGCTCTAACTTCCTTTACACCAGCTGTAAAATAAGTCTGAAGATTAAGTAAATCATATGATTTTTTAATAAGTTTTGAGGAACCTGCTTCGCTTAATCCTATATCATCTAAAAATGCTTTTCTATCATCAAAATTATCTAATTCATTTATATCTGCTTCAGTAGCTACCGCTAAAATCAAAAGATCAGAATTTTCATTTTTAATAGCATCTTTAACTTTATTGACATAATCGTTACCGTTAATTGCAGATGATTCATCAACATTACAAACATATAAAACTGGTTTATTAGTTATAAGATCTAAAGTATTAGAAAATACCATTTCTTTTTCAGAAAAATCAATACTTCTTACAGGATTAAAAGATTGTAAATGGTCAATCATTTTAATCAATACATCATTTTGAAATGAAGCTTCTTTATTTCCTGTTTTAATTAAACGGGATATTTTTTCTTTTCTTTTTTCTAAAGTTTCTAAATCTTTGAGCTGTAACTCTAAATCTATTATTTCTTTATCTCTGACAGGATCTATAGTATTTTCAACATGAACAATATTATTATCATCAAAACATCTTAAAACATGAATGATAGCATCAGTTTCTCTAATATTAGCTAAAAACTGATTACCTAAGCCTTCACCCTTACTTGCACCTTTTACAAGTCCAGCAATATCAACGATTTCGACAGTAGCAGGAATAACTTTTTCTGGATTAACATAGGACTCAATCTCTGTTAATCTATGATCTGGCACATTAATTATACCTATGTTTGGTTCAATAGTACAAAACGGAAAATTGGCGCTTTGGGCTTTGGTGTTAGATAAACAATTAAATAAAGTTGATTTTCCCACATTGGGTAGTCCTACAATTCCAGCTTTCATAAATTAATTATCAGGGTGCATGAATTTTTGTTTTGACAATAATTGCTCTTCAGTTTCTACATTTTGATCATCAGGAACACAGCAATCAACTGGACAAACAGCTGCACATTGTGGTTCTTCATGAAATCCTTTACATTCTGTACATTTATCAGGAGATATAAAATAAAATTCATCTGAAATCGGTTCTTGTTCTAACTCTGCATTTACACTCTTTCCACTGGGTAGTATCAAATCACCTTCTAAACTTGTGCCATCAGCGTACTTCCATTCATATGCAGCTTCATAAATTGCTGTGTTTGGACATTCTGGTTCACAGGCACCACAATTAATACATTCTTCGGTTATTATTATTGCCATTGTAAAATATTCAATCTTTACTTAGATTTGCGCAAAAATAATACCAATAAAAATCACAAACAAGTTTGACACAAGATTTTAAAGAAAGAATAAAAGCATTTTCTGAATTAGGTACTCTATTTAAAGAGAACATTGATGAAAAAGAAAATAAAAATTTTCCAAAATGGGATTTAATTTTGGAAGACACCCTTTTTGAATCAAAAAGTTACAACTCTTGGTTCACTATTGAAAATCTTAAACTCTCATTAAAAAACTGGTCAAATTCTTTGCAGGAAAATATTATATCCGATTGGTTATCTAAATATAATATTGAAGATAAATCATCAAAAAGAATTGCAATAATAATGGCTGGTAATATCCCGATAGTTGGCTTTCATGATTTATTGTGTTCGTTACTATTAAACTTTGATTGTTTGGTCAAGCTATCTTCTGATGATAAGTTATTAATTCCATTTATAGTAAGGTTTTTAGAGTCAAGAAATAAAAAATTTAAAAACAAAGTTATATTCGAAAGCGAAAAACTTAAAAATTTTGATGGTGTAATTGCAACTGGAAATAATAATTCCCACAGATATTTTGATTATTATTTTAGTAAATATCCCAATCTTCTAAGAAAAACAAGACACTCTATTGCTGTATTGGATGGTAATGAAAATGACAATAATCTTGTAGGCTTATCAAATGATATCTTTAACTATTTTGGTTTAGGCTGCAGAAGCGTATCCAAAGTGTTTTTACCAAGAGGTTATGACCTAGATATACTATTTAATGCGTTTTTTAGTTATAAAGAAATCATAAATCACAATAAATACGTTAATAATTTTGATTACAATAAAGCAGTTTATTTGATGAGTAAAGAAAAGTTTATTGAAAATGGATTTTTAATACTTAAAGAAGAAACAAAACTAGGATCACCAATAGGTTGTTTGTTTTATGAATTTTATGATGATAAAAAAGACATATTAAAACTAATTCAAAATAACTCTGATAGTATCCAATGTGTTGCAAGTAATTTAGATCTTAAAACTAATATTCAATTTGGTCAAACACAGTGTCCTACTATTGGCGATTATGCAGACAATAATGATACTATTAAATTTTTGTTGAAAATATGATGATATCTTAATTTAGGTACCATATTTGATATGAACTAAATGACTAATTTCGATACTTTTAAAATTCATGAAAAAACACAATTTTAGCGCTGGACCAAGTATTTTACCAAGATCTGTTATAGAACAAGCTTCAAACGGAATTTTGAATATTAACAACTCAAATCTATCTCTAATTGAGATATCCCACAGAAGTAAAGATTTTGTTGAAATAATGGACAGAGCTACATCTCTAGCCTTAGAATTACTTGATTTAAACAACAAGGGATATAAAGCATTATTTCTGCAAGGTGGTGCGAGTATGCAATTTTTAATGACTGCCTATAATTTGCTTGAAAATAAAGCTGGATACATAAACACAGGAGCATGGTCTACTAAAGCTTTAAAAGAAGCTAAAAACTTTGGTGATGCAATTGAAGTGGCAACATCTAAAGATGCCAATTTTAATTACATTCCTAAAAATTATTCTTTAGGTTCAGATTTAGACTATCTACACATCACCACTAATAACACAATTTTCGGGACTCAATTTCATGAGCTCCCAAAAACTAATACAAATTTAATATGTGATATGTCTTCTGATATTTTTTCCAGAAATATTGATTTTTCTAAGTTCTCACTAATATATGCTGGTGCTCAAAAAAATATGGGGCCTGCTGGAACAACTTTAGTTATAGTTAAAGAAGAAATACTTGGAAAGGTTTCAAGAACTATTCCTTCAATGCTGGATTATAAAGTACATATTGATAAAGACAGTATGTTTAATACTCCTCCTGTATTTGCTGTTTATACTTCTATGTTAACTTTAGAGTGGCTATCTAAAAACGGAGGGATAAAAGCAATCGAAGATAAAAACATTGAGAAAGCAAATTTACTTTACAACGCAATTGATTCAAATGATCTTTTTAATGGGTTTGCAAAAAAAGAAGATAGAAGTTTAATGAATGTAACCTTTAATCTTAATGACCAAAACCATAAGGAACATTTCGATCGTTTATGTTTGGAAGCCAACATAAGTGGAGTCAATGGACATAGATCTGTTGGTGGCTATAGAGCTTCAATTTATAATGCATTAGATATTAGCTCAGTTAAAGTTTTAATTGAAGCAATGAATCAACTTAATAAACTAGTTTAAAATTATAAAATAATGATAAATGTTTTAGCAAACGATGGTATTTCTAATTCCGGAGTTGAAGAATTAAAAAAATCAGGTTTCAATATTATTACTACAAATGTTGCTCAAGAGCAATTAGAGAATTATATTAATAAAGAAGACATTAGTGTAATCCTGGTTAGAAGTGCAACAACAGTGAGAAAAGAATTGATAGATAAATGTCCAGGTTTAAAAATTATTGGACGAGGTGGTGTTGGAATGGACAACATTGATGTTGAATATGCTAGAAGCAAAAACATTAGTGTAATTAATACACCAGCTGCATCTTCATCATCAGTTGCTGAACTAGTATTCGCTCACCTGTATAGTGGAGTAAGATTTCTCCACGAATCTAACCGTTCAATGCCATTAGATGGAGATTCTAATTTTAAAAAATTAAAAAAAGCCTATGCAAAAGGAGTTGAACTTAGAGGTAAAACATTAGGAATTATTGGTTTTGGAAGAATTGGAAGAGAAACTGCTAAAATTGCTATTGGAGTAGGAATGAATGTTCTAGCTTATGATAAATTCTTTTCTGATACTACTTTGGAATTAGAATTTATGGGTGGTAAATCGATTAACATTGATATTAAAATATCGAAATTTGACGATCTTCTTAAAAAGTCAGATTTTATTAGTTTACACGTTCCAGCACAAAAAAATTATGTTATTGATAAAAATCAATTTAAATTAATGAAAGATGGTGTAGGTTTAATAAACGCTGCTAGAGGTGGTGTTGTTAATGAAGTTGAATTAGTTAATGCATTAGACTCTGGAAAAGTTTCGTTTGCAGGATTAGATACTTTTGAAAACGAACCAAAACCTGAAATTAAATTGTTAATGCATCCTAGAATTTCTTTAACTCCCCACATCGGAGCTGCAACAAATGAAGCACAAGATAGAATTGGTATAGAATTAGCTCAACAAATTGCAGAAATTTTAAAATAAATGTTAGAAAAGTTAAAGAATAAATGGGAAATTGAATCGAATTTTCAGGTTATTATAATTTTAATTGTTTTTGCTGCCACTGGTTCTGCTGCTGCCAAAATATCTGGTCCAATTACTGCATATTTTGAGTTAGATAATGTTCATGTTTTATTATACTGGCCAATAAGATTATTAATTATATTTCCTGCATATCAATTAATGCTAGTCTTCTTTGGACTTCTTGGAAGTATAATCGTAAGTGTTTTTACATTTCAGATAAATAAATACTATTATAATTTCTTTTTAAAAATGTCAATTATCTTTTCTAAAAAAATGATAAAATATCTTTCTTTTGGAATCTTATTTAACGATTAATTTTTTTAATAAAAGAACTTTTTGAGTCCATTAATTTCTTAACTTTTGGAGCAATTACAAACGAACAATAGGGAGCATTACTATTTAAATTAAAATAGTCATGATGATAATTTTCTGCTAAATAAAAAACAGAATTATCTTCAATTGTTGTTACTATATCATTTTTAAAAGTTCCTTTTAAATTTAACTCTGAAATATAACTTTCTATTATTTTAATTTCATCTTCATCATTGGTAAATATTGATGATCTGTATTGGGTTCCAACATCATTACCCTGTCTATTTAGAGTCGTTGGGTCATGAGTTGAAAAAAAGACAGCTAATAAGTCATTAAACGAAATAACAGAAGAATCGTATTCAATTTTAATTACTTCAGAATGACCTGTTGTTCCAGTACATACTTGTTCGTATGTAGGATTAACAATATGTCCACCAATATAACCAGGCAATACAGACTTAACTCCATTAATTTTTTTAAAAATAGCTTCAGTGCACCAAAAACAACCACCACCAAAAATTGAAGTTTTAATCATATTATTTAATTGTTTTCATTTGTAAAATTAGTTTAAATTTGTATTCGTTTTAAATTATTTAATAAAAAAAAATGAAAAAATTTTGTGTTATATTTTTTATATTATTTGTAACATTTAATTATTCTCAAAATAGAAAAGAAATTGAAATCATCAGATTTGATAATCCGCCGAAAATTGATGGAATAATTAATGATTCTCAGTGGAAAAACCTAGAAGCTGCTACAGGATTTGAAAGATGGATGCCTAATAATGGACAAAAAGAAAGAGAAGGTTACGAGTCTTTTATTTATTTAGGCTATGATGATACTGGAATTTACATAGCTGGAAAATTCAATGACCCTAACCCTTCTTCACTTCCAAGAGAGTTCAGTCAAAGAGATGATATTTGGGAAGTGAATGCCGAATCTTTTTGGCTTAGTATTAATACAAATGATGATAATTTAAACGATCAAGGTTTTCAGGTTACCAGTGCCGGCACACTGGGCGATACTTACACATCCGGTGAATTTTCTGAGGAGGATTGGAATTTTGATACTGTTTTTGAAGCTAAAGTTTCAATTGATGAAAATGGGTGGAACATGGAAATGAAAATTCCTTACAGCGCTCTTAGATTTCCGTCTTCTGATATTCAATCGTGGGGAATACAATTTTCAAGAAGAATAATTGAATTTGGTGAATTTTATACATGGAATTATATTAATACCAAAACATCCACATTTAGAGAATCTTTAGGTCTATTAAAAGGACTAAAAAACATATCACCTCCTACCCGTCTATTCTTCTATCCCTATTTACAATCTTCTGTAGATTTAAATAAAAACAATCGACCATTAAGTGGATATTCTGCAGGAATAGATTTAAAGTACGGAATCAGTAATAATTTTACTTTGGATGCCACATTAATACCTGATTTTGGACAAGTTGCTTTTGATGAAAAAGAATTAAACTTAAGCCCATTCGAGCAAAAATTTGATGAAAATAGAGCTTTTTTTACTGAAGGGTCTCAGTTGTTTAAAAAAGCAGATACTGGTGGCTTTAGAGGTGGAAACTTTTTCTACAGTAGAAGAATTGGTGATGATGTTAATTTAAACATGGATGAATTAATTGAAGGCAATGAAGAATTAATAAGTTACGATACTAAAGCAAAACTTGTTAATTCAATTAAATTGACTGGAACTACAAATTCAGGACTTAGCATTGGAATAATTAATTCAATTACTGAAAAAGCTTATGCTAATGTCAAAAACCTAAACACTCAAGAAATAAAAAATAAACTAATAGCTCCATTAACAAATTACAATGTGCTTTCGCTAAGTCAAACAGCTTTAAATGAATACTCTACATTTTCATTTTTAAATACTAATGTTAACAGAGGAAGTGATTTTAATAATTCTAATAACAGTGCATTAGTAATTGACTTATTTGATAATAAAAGAAAATTTAATTTTAATGCCAGCGTATTCCAAAGCAATTCTAAGTCCTTTTCTGAAATAAAAGGATTTAGAGGAGGTATAAGCCTAAGTGAATTAACTGGAAGTCTCAGATTTGACATAGGATGGAATGGAGTAGATTCTAATTATTATCAAAATGATCTTGGTTATTATAATTTAAGAAATGATCAAAGACTTTGGACGAGAATTAAATACATGACATTTGAACCATCGAAACTGTTCGAAAAAGTAGAAGGCTATTTATGGATGAGTGAAAGAAGTCGGTTTTTTCCTAAAATTTTAAAATCAAGAGGAGCAAGAATAGGAATTGAAGCAATCTCTCTAAACTTAGAGCAAATTAAAGCAAGTTTTGATTATACTTCAAAATACAAGGATTTTGAAGAAACTAGAAAAGAAGATTTTTTTATATATCAACCTGCTGAATACGAATTAGAATTTAGTTACAGATCTGATACTAGAAAAAAACTAGTTTATGGATCAGGCATAGAACATTCTTATGGTGTAAATGAGCAATTTAATGAGGATAATAGTGAGACTGAAATTGAATTTTACTCTGGATACAGGTTGTCTAACCAATTTAAAGTTGAATTAGGTATTTCAAATGGAATAAGTAAGAACGAAATTGGATATGTATTTGATGAAAATGATGATTTATATTTTGGTAATCGTAAAGTGAAATTTACAGAAAATAACATTTCATTAAATTATAATTTCAATTCTTACAAATCACTAAGTTTAAAATTTAGACAATTTTGGAGTTCAGCACTTTACAAGGATGACTTTTTTAAACTAAAATCAGATGGGAATAGATCTGTTTCAGATAAAAACACTTCTGACTATGATCCAAATACAAACTTTAATCTTTGGAATCTAGATTTAAGTTACGATTGGGAATTTGCACCAGGAAGTAAAATTACATTCCTTTACAGAAATAATATATTTAATGAAGATAATTTATCTGGTATTTCATACTATAATAGCACAAAAGAATTATTTGAAAAACCAATAAACCACCAACTTTCGTTAAGAATTAATTACTTTATTGATTTTAATCTATTAAAAAAGAAAAAAGTTTAAAATGATTTTAGTTAAGAACATATCTAAAACTTACAATAACAAAAAAGTTGTAAATAAAATTGATCTTAATGTAAAAAAGGGAGAAATTATTTCAATAACAGGACCGTCAGGTGCAGGAAAAACTACGCTTTTAAATCTTATAAGCACGCTTGACTCTCCTGATAAGAATAATGATTCAATAATTAAAATTAATGATATTGATATATTAAGTTTAAACGATAAAAAGCTTTCTAAATTTAGAAATACTCAAATTGGATTTATTTTTCAATTTCATGAACTTTTACCTGAATTTACTGCTTTAGAAAATGTTATTATACCCGCAATTATTAAAGGAGAAAAGAAAGATGTTTCGCTAAAAAAAGCAAAAACTCTTTTAGAAACACTAGGTCTTTCAAATATAATTAATCAATTTCCTTCTCAGCTTTCGGGAGGTGAACAACAAAGAGTTGCTGTCGCTAGAGCATTAATTAACAATCCAAAAATTATATTTGCAGATGAGCCAAGCGGAAACTTAGATTCTAAATCGTCAGATTTATTACACAAGCTATTCTTTGACTTAAGAGAAAAACTAAACATTACATTTATAATAGTTACTCACAACAAAGAATTGTCAAACATGACAGACAGAAAACTTAATCTTGTAGATGGTAAATGGGCTTAGCAATAACGAATTAAAAGAGTTCTTAGACTCTAAGTACGAACAGTACAATCAGAAAAAATTTATTGAATCAGATCCTATTCAAGTTCCTCATAATTTTACATCAAAGGAAGATATCGAAATTTCTTCTTTTTTAACTGCAACAATTGCTTGGGGTCAGAGAAAAACTATTATTAAAAATTCATTTAAAATGATGGATTTGTTAGATAATTCACCATATGATTACATAATTAATTCTACTGAAAAAGAAATTGATAAATTAAATATAAAGCACAGAACTTTTAATGAGATTGATTTCAGATATTTTATAAAAAAACTCAAATATATTTATAAAGACTATGGGAATTTAGAAAATCTATTTTTTGAAAATATAGAGGGCAATACCATGCATAACTCAATACACAATTTTAAATCACTTTTCTTTAAAAATAATTACCCATTAAGAACAACTAAACATATAAGCGATCCATTTAAAGGTTCAGCATGTAAAAGAGTTAATATGTTTTTAAGATGGATGGTAAGAAAGGATTCTAACGGAGTTGATTTCGGAATATGGAATAAAATATCTCCTTCACATTTATCGTGTCCCCTTGATGTTCACAGCGGGAGAGTAGCTAGAAAATTAGGCATATTAAATAGAACTCAAAACGATCACAAGGCTGTTATAGAACTTGACAATAAACTTAGAATTTTTGATTCGAATGACCCTGTTAAATATGATTTTTCTTTGTTTGGTTTGGGTGTTTTTGAAGGATTTTAGTTATTAATAATCAATAAATTCAAATCAATTCTTATATTTGCCCAGCATTTATTTAAAAAAATGTGTCAAAAAGTAACTTGGTTGCATGAATATAATTCTTAAATCTGCAAAAGTTATAAATGTCGAAAGTAAACACAACGGCAGTAAGCAAGATATTTTAATTTCCGAAGGTAAAATAAAGAAAATTGATAGTACAATTTCAGTTAAAAATGCTAAAACAATTAGTGTAAAAAATCTTCATGTTTCTGTAGGTTGGTTTGATAGTAGTGTTTCATTTGGAGAACCGGGATATGAGGAAAGAGAAACTCTTATAAATGGTGCTGACGTTGCTGCTAAAAGTGGATTCACAGATCTACTTTTAAATCCTAGTACTAATCCTGTTCTTGATAATCAAACTGACATTTCATTTATAAAATCTAAATCTTTAAATTCTTCTTGCAATATTCATCCCATAGGAGCATTAACTCTTTCAAGTGAATCAAAAGATTTAGCTGAATTATATGATATGAAAAATTCTGGTGCTGTGGGATTTTATGATTTTAAAAAACCAATCTTAAATTCTAATCTATTAAAAACTGCACTTTTATATTCTCAATCCTTTAACTCTGTTATAATGTCATATCCTCAAGATAACTCTGTTGCAAAGGGCGGTCTAATAAACGAAGGCACTATAAGTGTAAATTACGGAATTAAAGGTATTCCTAATTTTGCCGAAGAAATTCAAATCGCTCGAGATTTACATGTTTTAGAATACACTGGAGGAAAATTACACATCCCTACTATTTCAACAAAAAAATCATTAGAATTAATTAAAAAAGCAAAATCTAAAGGCCTAAACGTTACTTGTAGTGTCGCTGTTCATAATTTAATTTTTAATGATAAAAAATTAAAAGATTTTGATACCAGATTTAAAGTTCTTCCTCCACTTAGAGAAGAAAAAGATAGGGTCGCACTAGTAAACGGAGTGAAAACTGGTTTAATTGATATGGTAACTAGTGATCATCTTCCCATAGATTTAGAAAACAAGAAAACAGATATTGAAAATGCTAAATATGGTACTATAGGTCTTGAATCTATTTTTGGCTCATTACTTTCATTATTCGATTTAAATCAAACTATCGAAATTTTAACAAGAGGACGTGAAATATTCAATATTGAAAAACCTGAATTTGAAGTTGGCAGTAAAGCATCACTCTCATTATTCACTATTAATGACTACGAGTTTTCTAAAGCTGATATTTTATCTAAATCAAAAAATAGTGCTTTCTTAGGAATGAAAATGAAAGGTAAACCTATTGGTGTAATAAATGGAAATAAGATTAAGATTAATGAGTAACAAATTACCTTTTTATCATTTAATCCGTAAATCAACTTTAGAAAATATTCCATCCCCGCTATTAATTATGGTTCATGGCTACGGAAGTAATGAAAAAGATTTATTTTCATTTTCTAGAGCTATACCTAGCCATATTACAATTGTTTCCTTAAGAGGAGATATCGAAATACAAAATAATAGCTATGCTTGGTACAATATATCATTAGATTTTAATGGAAATAAATCTTACGATATTACTAAAGCTCAAGAATCCAGAGACAGGATTGTAACATGTATTGATCAATGTGTTGAAACATACAATATTGATAATAAAAATATTAATCTAATGGGTTTTAGTCAAGGTGCGATGTTAGTAAATGCTGTAGCATTATCTTACCCTGAAAAAGTTAATAACGTAATTTCTTTAAGTGGAGCTTTTGATCCTAACATAACTGATACTTCTGAAATTAAATCACTAAAGAACTTGTCCTTTTATGTTTCTCATGGAACACAAGACGAAATACTTCCATTTGAACTTTCAAAACAAAGTCTAGAAATATTAGATAAAAATAAAGTTAATTACATATTTGAAGAATATCCGATTGGTCATGGAGTATCTCCTGACAATTTTAAATCTATGTTAAAATGGATGAATGAAAAAATTATTTAATCTCAATAACAAGTCCGTCATAGGACAAGTGAACATTATTTGGTAATTTCTTTTCTACTTCATCATGAAAGCCCAACATATGACTTATATGAGTTAAATAAGTTTTTTTTGGATTTATTATTTTTATCAAATCTAAAGCTTCATTTAGATTTAAATGTGAAAAATGGGGTTCAATTCTTATTGCATTTAAGACTAATACATCTAAATTCTTAAGTTTTTTTATTTCATTATCCTCAATTGTTTTCAAATCTGTTAAGTAAGCAAAATTTTCAAATCTGTATCCATATACTTGAAGATCTGCATGTAAATAAGATATAGGAACAACCTTAAATTTATTTAAATTTAAATGTGAATTGGGCTCTATATGGTTTGAAATAACAGTTGGGGCTCCAGGGTACTTGTTATCTTTTTTAAATATATAACTGAATCTATTAGAAAGATTATCTAAGACTCTTTTATGTCCAAAAACAGGTAATGCTCCATTTCTAAAACAAAAAGGACGTATATCGTCTAAACCAGCCGTATGATCTGCATGTTCGTGGGTAAATAGAATACCATCAATTTTTTTACAATTACAATTTATCATTTGTTGACGAAAGTCAGGACCACAATCAATGATATACGTATAATTATCAAAATCAATTTTGACTGAGGACCTAAGACGTTTATCTTTTGTGTTTTGACTTAAACATACTGGATGACTACTTCCAATTAAAGGAATTCCTGTAGATGTACCAGTACCTAGAAACGTAATTTTCAAAACATTTTTTTATAAAAATATATTTTTTAGTTGATAAACTTTTTAACTTAGCATAATATATTTTTAAAAAATGTCAATTTCTCTTAAAGGTGATCAACCTTTTGAAAATATCCCCTCAGTTAAAGCAAAGGCTTTAAGAATAAATTTAAATGAGCATATTTATGGAACATTTGCCGAAATTGGTGCTGGTCAAGAAGTAGCAAGACACTTTTTTAGATCTGGTGGCGCTTCAGGGACAATTGCCAAGACAATGAGTGCTTATGATAAAGCATTTAGTGACGCTATTTATGGAGAAGAACCCGATAACAGATACGTTTCTGAATCAAGACTAAAAAAAATGCTATCTCATGAGGTAAACTTGTTAGAATCTAGGATGGACAGAAAAGAACATCCTAATAAAATGTTTTTTACTTATGCTAATACTGTTGCTACTATTGATTTTGCTAAAAAATATCGTGGCCATGGTTGGATGGGTATAAAATTTCAAACAGATTCATCTGAAGATTACAGCGAAATATTAATTCATGTAAGATTCAATTTATTTGAAGCTAGAGCACAACAAGAGGCTTTAGGCTTAATGGGCTTGAATCTTATATATGGTGCATATTACAAACATAACGAACCTAGAAAGTTACTAAAATACTTATACGATCACTTAGATCCTGGTGCGATTGAAATTGATACTGTTAATTTCTCTGGTCCTTTATTTAAAGATGTTGATAATAGGGTAATGAGTTTGGAATTGGTAAAAAATGGAATGACTGAAGCAGTTATGTTTGGACCAGACGGAAACAACATATTACCAGCTAGAGTATTATACAAAAAAAATATTTTAGCTATTAGAGGGAGTTTTAGGCCTGTTACAAAAGTAAATGAAGACATGTTTGATAAATCAATTGAAATAATGTCACATGAACAAGATTTTGACGAAAACAAACATCTAACTGTATTTGAAATAACTCTTTCAAATTTAAAAACCTCCAATGGCGACGTAAATGAACTTGACTTTATTCATCGAGCAACTCTTTTGTGTTCTCTTGGATTGACTGTTATGATTACAAATTTTAAGGAATATTATAGGTTAGCAGAATACTTTTCAAATTATACTCAAGAAAAAATTGTTCTAACAATGGGTGTAAACAACTTAGTGGAAATTTTTGATGAAAAATACTATAGTCATCTAAGTGGTGGCATACTAGAGGCTTTCGGAAAACTTTTCTATAAAAATTTAAGAATATTTCTTTATCCGATGAAAGTTAATGGAGATATAATTAATAGTAATAATCTTCATGTAGCTCCAAGAATGAAAAATCTTTACAAGTTTTTCAAATTCAATAACAAGGTTATTGATATTTTTGGTTTTGATAAAAACTTATTAGATATATACTCTCAAAAAGTTTTACAAATGATCAAAAATAATGAAGAGGGTTGGGAAAAAATGATTCCAAAAAAAGTCACTAAACTAATTAAAGAAAAAAAACTTTTTGGTTTTAAAGAATTATAAATCAAGTATTTGATTTGTATGATCCTTTGTTTTAACTTTTTCTATAACTTTAGTTATAACACCTTCCTTATTTAAAACAAATGTTGTTCTTAAAATACCTTCGTATTCTTTACCCATAAATTTTTTAAAACCCCAAACTCCAAAACTATTTATTAATACTTTATCGGTGTCCGCAAGAAGTGGATATGGAAATCCAAATTTAATTGAAAAAGAAGATTGATGCTTAACCTGGTCTGCACTAACTCCATAAATCGAGTAGCCTGCCTTAGTAAGTCTGTCGTAATTTTCAGATAAATTGCAAGCTTGTGCTGTACAACCTGGCGTATTAGCTCTTGGGTAAAAAAACAATACAATATTTTTTCCTTTAAAGTCATCTTGTGACACTACATTACCTTTATCATCTTGACAAGAAAAAGCTGGTAGATTATCTCCAATTTTTAACATATTTTATAAAATTTTAATTTTTAAATTTACATAATTATTATGAACAAATCTGAAAAAATTAATTACATAATTGATACCTTAGAACTACTTTTTCCAAAGGTTCCGGTTCCATTAGATCACAAAGATCCTTACACTCTTTTAATAGCTGTATTATTATCTGCCCAAAGTACAGATGTTGGAGTAAATAAGGTTACCCCTATTTTGTTTTCCAAAGCAGATAATCCATACGATATGGTTAAACTAAGTATTGATGAAATAAGACAAATCATTAAACCTGTTGGTCTGTCACCTATGAAATCTAAAGGAATTCATGGATTGTCTCAAATATTGATTAATAAACATAATGGTAATGTTCCAGACAATTTCGAGGATTTAGAAGAATTACCTGCAGTTGGTCACAAAACAGCTGGTGTAGTACTAGCACAAGCATTTAATATACCAACATTCCCTGTTGATACACATATACACCGACTTATGTTCAGGTGGGGAATGTCTAATGGAAAGAATGTAAAAATTACTGAAAAAGATGCTAAAAGACTCTTTCCTGAAAATTTATGGAACAAACTTCATTTACAAATAATTTGGTATGGAAGAAAATTTTCACCTGCAAGAGGATGGAATTTGAATAATGATCCAATAACCAAAAAAATTGGAAGAAAATCAGTAATTAATTCTTTAAAAAATTAAAATATTTAAAGTGTTTATAGATTATATTTATAGATTATTTTAAATTTTGAAAAATCAAAAGTTAAATCCTGGGTTTATAAAAATTAGAGGAGCTAAAATGCATAATCTAAAAAATATAGATTTAGATATTCCAAAAAATAAGTTAATTGTTATTACTGGACTTTCAGGTTCTGGAAAGTCAAGTTTAGCTTTTGACACTCTTTATGCTGAGGGTCAACGTAGATATATTGAAAGCTTATCATCATATGCAAGACAATTTTTAGGAAAACTAAATAAGCCTTTAGTAGATAGTATTTCTGGAATTTCTCCTGCTATTGCAATTGAACAAAAAGTTAATAATTCAAATCCACGATCGACAGTTGGAACTTCTTCAGAAATTTATGATTATTTAAAGTTGTTATTTGCAAGAATTGGAAAAACCTACTCTCCTATTTCAAATTCAGAAGTTAAAAAAGATTCTATAAAATCTGTGATTGACAAAATAAATGAGTTTAATATTGGAGACAAGTTTTTAATTATGTCTCAAAAAACGGTTAGTAACCTTTCTGAAACTAAACAATCTTTAAACTTGATTAAAGAACAAGGCTTTGCAAGAATTAAAATAAATAATCAAATTAAAAGAATCGAAGAATTAGATAATTTAGATAATAAAAAATTTTATTTAGTTATTGATAGATCTATTTACACTGATGATAATGATTATTTAAATAGATTGTCTGATTCAATAGAACTAGCATTTTATGAGGGAAAAGGAAAAATTACAATAGAGAACTTAAATCTTAAAAAAGAGTTTCATTTTAATAATAATTTTGAAAAAGACAATATAAAATTCAATGAACCTTCTCAACACCTATTTAGCTTTAATAATCCTCTAGGAGCATGTTCCAAATGTGGAGGGTATGGAGACATTGTAGGTATAGATCCTGAACTGGTAGTACCAAACACGGGATTATCTATATATGAAAATGCAATCGCACCTTGGAAAGGAGAAAAATTAAAAAAATATAAAAATGAATTAATAAAAAATGCTTCAAATTTTAAATTTCCTGTTCATAAACCATATTATAAGCTTTCTAATGACCAAAAAAAATTAGTCTGGGAAGGAAATGAGTATTTTAAGGGTATAAATTATTTTTTTAATAAACTTGAGTCAAAAATATATAAGATTCAAAACAGAGTTATGCTTTCTCGTTACAGAGGAAAAACTACTTGTTCAGATTGTAACGGAAGTAGATTAAAAAAAGAATCTTCCTATGTTAAAATAAATAATAAATCAATTACTGAATTAGTTCAGATGCCAATTAGTTCAGTGATTATTTTTTTTAATAATCTTAAACTAAGTAAATACGAAAATGAATTGTCATCAAGAGTTTTAAAAGAAATTAATAGTCGACTTAAATTCATAAGCAACGTAGGGCTTGGATATTTAACATTAAACAGAAGGTCTAGCACACTTTCTGGTGGGGAATCTCAAAGAATTAATTTGGCAACATCTTTAGGAAGCTCATTAGTAAGTTCACTTTATGTGCTTGATGAACCCAGTATTGGTCTTCATCCAAGGGATACTGAAAAATTGATTGAAATTTTGAAAGAGTTAACTAATCTTGGAAATACAGTTATTGTAGTAGAACATGATGAGGACATAATAAGATGTGCAGATCAAATAGTTGATATTGGTCCTGAGGCAGGTTCTAAAGGTGGTATGGTGGTAGCTCAAGGGACAATAAAAGAAATATTAAAATCTAATAGTTTAACATCAAAATACTTAAATAATAAAGAAGAAATTTCTACACCAGAAAAACCAAGATATAGTTCTGGAAAAATTATAATTAAAGGTGCAAGAGAAAACAATCTTAAAAATATCAATGTAGAGTTTCCATTAAATAATCTGACTGTAGTCACTGGAGTTTCTGGAAGTGGTAAAACTACATTAGTTAAAAAAATTCTTTATCCTGCCTTGTTAAAAGAAAAGGGAATATTTAAAATTAAACCTGGTCAGTTTGATAGTATTAGTGGAGACATTTCGAAAATTGATGAAATTGAATTCATTGATCAAAATCCAATAGGTACTTCATCTAGATCTAATCCAGTTACATATTTAAAGATATATGATGATATTCGTAATTTATATTCATCATTAAAGTTGTCAAAATTAAATAATTATAAAGCAAAACATTTTTCTTTTAATGTTGATGGGGGAAGATGTGAAAACTGTAAAGGAGAAGGAAATGTCAAGATAGAAATGCAATTCATGGCAGATGTTAGTTTAGTTTGTGAAAACTGCAAAGGAAAAAGATTTAAAAATGAAATTTTAAAAGTAAAATATCATAAAAAAACAATTGACGATATTTTAACAATGACTGTAGATGAAGCTATAGATTTCTTCTCAATTCACGAAAACCAAAAAATAAGTAATAAACTTAAACCTTTACAAGATGTAGGAATGGGCTATGTTCAACTTGGACAATCTTCATCTACTCTTTCTGGAGGAGAAGCTCAACGAATAAAATTAGCTACCTTCATATTAAAAGGTAATAAGGGTAAAAAAACATTATTCATTTTTGATGAACCAACAACAGGACTACATTTCCATGATATAAAAAAATTACTAAAATCTTTTAATTCACTAATAGATAATGGTCACTCTATTGTTGTTGTTGAACACAACTTAGATCTTATAAAATGTTCCGATAATATTATTGATTTAGGTCCAGATGGAGGTGAAAACGGTGGTGATTTAATTTTTAATGGCAAGCCAAATAATCTTATCACAGAAAAAAAATCGAGATTAAAAAAATATTTAGAACTTAAATTTTAAATTCAATATATCTTTTAGTTTTTGAGAAATTCCTAAAAAATAAATCATAACTAAATAGGCAATTACTATTCCAACTGATCTTACTACAATTTCTAAAAGGGGATTAAAATCAATCTTAATGAAATAACTTATTAAATAAACTGTAAAAATTGAAAATATTATTTTTAAGGAGTTTAAGTTGTATGGTTGAATTTTAATCTTAAAAACAATATAAAAGACCTTTAAAACTGTGAATATTAATAGTACAATAAAAGTTGATATTGCAGCGCCATTTATACCATATATATCTATCAAGTAATCATTGAGTAAATAAACCGATACTGCCATTGAAATTGAAAACGGAAGAGTAATTCTATAAAATGTAGATGTGGCTAAAATTGCAGGACCACATCCAAAACTCATTTGAATCAATTTAGCAGAGGAAATAATTAAAACAACCAAAGAGGCGTTTGAATAATATTCATTATTTAACAAAATATAAAATGAATCTATATTTAGATTTATTAACAAGAAAAACAGACCACTAACAAGTAATAAATTTTCAGAACTTTTATGGTAAAGGTTTTTTAACTCAGAAAAATTCTGCTCGTTCAATGATTTAGCAACTAATGGATTTAATATTTGAAACATTGCTCTTCCTGGAATTTCTACAACAGTAGCTATAAAAACAGCTACTGCATAGTAAGCAGTTTGGCTTATAGCTTCTTTTTGAGGTATCATATACTTGTCAATATCTATAAGAAAACTAGCAGCGGATCCAGCTAATAAAATATAAAAAGAATAAGAAAGAATTTCTTTATAATTTTCTGGAATTACTATTGAAAATTCAGGTCTATAAAGGAAAAGCGAATACGCTATCATCAAAATTAATCTTAAATAGTATAGACCTGTTAACCACCAAATAAAATCTTCTTTACTTAAAATATCAAAAGAAACTAATATTAACAATAAAAGAACTGAAACACGAGGGTAAATTTCTTTTAATACATTTCCGAAAATTGATCTGAACTGAACTCTAGACCATGAGTAGAAAACTTCAAAATACGAAGTCGCAAATGAAACTAGAAAAATTACCCATATGTAAGATTCTATAATTGGATTTTTTACAGATAAAAATTGAGCGATTAAATCATGAAATTGAACGACTAAAAAAGTAATAGGAATAATAAAAAAAAGTGGCAAAAAAATCACACTAGACAAAAATTGGTCCTTCTTTTTTTTATCATTGAAGGAACTAAAAAATTTAATTATTGTGTGTTGAGCTCCAAATGACATTAAAGGTTGTAATAAATTTGATGTAGCTAACAAAAAAACTACTAATCCATAATAATCATCTTTCAGAAACTCAGGATAAAAATACAATGTATTTATACCACCTATTAATATTGCAATAGAAATTGTTAATATATTCCATGATGTTTGTTTAAAAACTATACCCACTAATCTATTGTTTTTATAATAAGAGAATCTAATTTAAAAGTTAGACTTGAATATTTATATTTTTCAATTTCAATTGGTTTTACCAAAAAAGTGCCATTTTTAAAATTAGAATACAGTTCTAAAATATGATTTTTTAAATCAATTTCATTTGAAAAGTCAAATACATTTCCACATTTAGTTTCATTAACAATGTTTGAAGTATCACTATTTTTTGATGAAAAAGTAATTATTGGGATTTTATATGATAAATAGTGAAAAAACTTTCCAGGTATTATATTTCCTCCGTCAGGCCGATTGATATCACATAAAATTAAAACTTTTGCAGTTAACAAATTTTTATCTAATAAATCTTTACTCATGTAATCTTTAAAAATTACATTTTCTTTCAGTTTTTTGAGATGTTTATTTTGATGTATTGATTTATCAAAACTACCAATTAGATTTAATTTTAAGTCATTTTTAAATGATTTGTTAGTCATTGAAATATCACAAAGAATTTTCCATAACATTTTTGGATTTTGAGACGATTTCATAACTCCAGAATAGACAATCTCAAAGTCTTTAGAATTAACAACGTCTTTAAAAGCATCAAATCCATTAGTTATCAAATGAGTACTTGGATTAATTTTAGAATAAGCTGTTTTCAATGAAGGTGATGTTACAATTACAGAATCAGCTGTTTTTAGACATTTTTTCTCCCAATTAAAATGCTTTTTTTTAACACTACTAAACATTGGCATTTTTTTGAATTGAAAAAAATCTGACCAAGGATCTCTATAATCAGAAATCCATTTAATATTATTTTTCAATTTCAATTTGTAACCAATTATATTAGTACTAAATGGCGGAGAAGTAGTTATGACGCAGTTTATATTGTTTTTATTAATAAAAGAAGATGCTCTTTTTACTACCTCATTTATCCAAAACATTCTAGAGTCGGGAAAGAAAAAATTAGATCTAATAAATAATTTTAAATAATTTATAATTCCTTTATTTTCAATATTATCTGAATTTTTTGCTTTTGATTTAAAAAACTTAGCAGGTTCAAAAACAGGGACCTTTAAAATTTTTATTAAAGGATTGACTTTATTAATTAAACTACTATCTGATATCGGATAATCTGCAGATTCTGGTGAAAGTACTGTAATATCATATCCCATACCAACTAAATAATTTGAGAAATTCAACCAACGCTGAACACCAGAACCCCCTGATGGGGGCCAATAATAAGTTATGATCAGTATTTTTTTATCAATCATACATTTTTATAATTTCTTTTGAAACAATATCATTATTTAAATAATTTTTGATAGCATTTTTTGAGTTCAAATTATATGAATTGGTTTTACTAGCATCGTTGTATAGACTAATTACTTTTTCTGAAAATTCATCTACATTTCCTGGACTAAACAATTCTCCGACTTTATATTTTTCGATAATTTCTTTTTGTGCTACAACATTGCTACAAATCATAGGGCAACCAAATGACATGTATTGAAATATTTTATTGGCATATGTTGTATCATGATGAATATTTGATTCTAATGGAGAAATACCTATGTCACAAATGGACAAATAGGATTGAAAAGTATTTTCATGTTTCCACCCCTCAAAAGAAATAAAGTTTTGTACATCATTACTTTTTGATAAATTTTTTAACTCTTTATCATATGAGCTAGAACCAACTACAATAAATTTAATTTCAGGGATTTTAGTTTTTAAAAACTTTAAGGAATTAATAACTGTTGATATTCCTCTTCTTTTAGATGTATTACCTAGATAAAGTAAAACAAAATTATTTCTATACTTATCAATTAAACTATGATCTAAATCAAAATCTGTATAAAAGCTTTTCCTTACCGTATTTGGAAATACTGTTATTTTATTTTTAGATAAACCAATTCTTTTACAAAGTTCAATTTTTGCAGCATTTGTAACAACTACAATATTATTGGCTGCTTTACTGTATTTTTCTTCTGCAATTTTCCATTTCTGTGGAGATATTAACAGTTTTCCAATAAAAGAATTCACATGCTTGTAAAATCTCATAATTTCTGGTCTATTTTCATGAAGATCTAAAGTTATTGGAAGAGACTTTAAATTAGCTTTAAAAACAGAACTAGCAATTTGAATATCATGAATATGAATTTTTTCTATATTATTAGAAATAAGAAAATTATTAATTTTTCTGCTCATAATCATTTTATAAAAAGGAAATGTATATGCTAATGCAGAAAACTTATAAGTTAACCTTGAACAATAATATCTTCTGACATTAATAGAATTAACAACTTCTTTTTCAATAAATTTCTTTGAATACGATAAGCAGAACAAATAGACATCGTGACCGGCTGAAATTAAAGCACTCGCTTCGTTACTGACCCTGGGATCTATTGGATAAGGAGCGTCTAATATCATGCCTATTCTCATAGATTATAGATTTAGAACACCTCTGTAGTAATTAGTATACGAATCCTTATTAGGCCAGGTTCCAGATTTATCCCTTTCAGCATAAACTGCATAATATCTATTATGAAAGTTTCTTAAAATAGGTCTTAAACCTAATTTAAAAGAAGGATTAGTCCATTTTTCTTTCTTTATAATTTTCCATCCTGCTTTTTCAAGTAACCAATCAAATTGCCATTCTTCAAATTCATGAAAATGACGATCTCTTTCATCAGTTTTACTTCTATATGCTTTTGAAAACCATAAATTTAAAGGAACAGTTAGAAACAATCTTTTAGCGTTTAATGAACTTAGTAAAGGAAAAGGAGAAACAAGGTGTTCAAGGATTTCAAATCCAGTAACTAAATCAACATCATCAGGAATATCTAATTTAAAATCGATATCTAAATCTTGAGCTCCGGAATTATAGACTTTATAATCATTATCTATCATTAATTGAGCAAGTGGATTAGCAACACCTAAATCATATATCACAGATGGAGAGGGACATACTTCTTTAAGCAAACTTAACGTTCTTTGGTATCGTTTTTTTGGAATTTTATTGTACATCTTTTCTAATTACAATGAATTTAATAAACAACGATATAAAAATCAAATAAGACAATAATGAAAGATAAAATCCTGTATTAATTACTGCTGGCTTAAATTCAAATTTAATCTCATGAGTTCCTTTTGGCATTTCCATTCCTCTTAACAAATAATTAACTTTAAAATGACTAACTGGTTTATTATCAACATAAGCTTGCCAACCATTATTATAAAAAGCTTCAGAAAAAACCGCAAATTGATTGGAATCAGTTTTTGAACTATAAATTAATTGATTTGCTTTTCTTGAAATTAATTTAATTTCATTAGTCTCGTTTAATTGAAAACTTGTATTTATGATCTCTGTATTTTGAGATAAACAAGTATTTGATAAATCTATGTTTTTTAACCCTAATAATTCCTCATCAGAATTTTTAACATTGATAATGTTTTCAACAAACCATGCATTGCCTAAATTGTTGGGGTTTCTCGTAACTCCTAATGGATTATCCTCACTGTTTTGTATGATGTATTTTACATTCAACATGTTAAGTACATCAAAATTATTTTTACTTATATAAAAGTCATATAAATTTTGAATTCTTTTAGGTTTAGCAGCATGGTATCCCGCAATTGATTTATGAAAGTATGATGTTCTAGCGTTAGAAAAGCCACCCATTGGTTCGAATACTCTAAAATCAGAATCGTCCTTCAAAATTGCTTTATCTGCTATTGTTTTTTGGAATGGAATCTCAACTAAAGATTTTTTTACAAATTGATCTGAGTTAACATAATTTTTATCTACTATCCATAAATCAAATATTACAATTAAAGTAATGATTAAAAATGTCAAATCTTTTTTAATAATTTTTTTGACAAACAAGTAAAAGGTAATAAAACAACAAACAACTATAATTAAAGATCTTAAAACATCACTTTTAAAAACATATTGTCTTTCCTCAATAAGTAGATTAAGAATTTCTGGATACTGCGAAAAAATTTCAAAATCAGATTTAAAATCTAAAATACTTGTTCCAAAAAAGTAAAATACTAAAATCAATGAAACCAAAAACACAGATGCATATTTTAATGAATTTAATTTCTGGACCTCTTTTGTATTGTTTGAAAAGAATTTGCTTAAACCCATAACAGCAAATAAAGGGATACAGAATTCTATAATTATCTGTATAGATGAAACTGCTCTGAATTTATCGTATAATGGAAAATAGTCTATCATTAAATCAGTTAAAAACGAAAAATTCTTTCCCCAAGATAAAAATAGCGATATTGAAATAGCTATCAATATCCATTTTCTATTTAAATCATTGACAAGTAAAATAGATAAAAGAAATATAAAAAATAAAGAAATTCCTATGTAAGCAGGAGCTGCTACAATTGGCTGATTGCCCCAATAAACTTTAGAGTATTGATAAACCTGTTGAGCTTGATTAGCATCTAATGATCTAATAAAATTCATAAGTTTTGAATCTTCTCTAATTCTTTCAGAGCTTCCGCCACCCATAAATCTTGGGAAAATAAGATTTAAACTTTCTAAAACTCCGTAACTGTACTCCGTAATGTATTCCTTATCTAAACCACTTAACGATTCTTTTGCAGAACCATCTGCATTAATTGTTATATCACTTTTACTTCTAGTACTAAATTCTGAATATTCCTTTGTAGCAAGTAATGAGGGTGAATTCATCAAAAGTGCAAGCAAACCAACAGAAATTAATACAAAAAAAGATTTATATATCTTTTTTAACTCCTTTGATTTTAAAAAATCATAATAATGAACTAATACTAAAACTAAAAGCATTATTAGGGTGTAGTAAGTCATTTGATAATGGTTAGCATGAACCTGAAGACCTAAGAAAAGCGATGAAATTAAAAAACCTTTTAAATAATTTCCTCTTAAAATCATTAAAAATCCAGCAACAACAAAGGGCAAATATCCCAATGCTAATGCTTTCGTGTTATGACCTACACCCAATATTATTATCAAATATGTAGAAAAACCAAAGGCAATTGCACCAAACAATGCATATCTGTAATTTATATTTAATGAAATAATCAAAAAATAAAAAGATAATAAATACAGAAATAAATAATCAGCGGGCCTAGGCAAGAACCTTACAGCTTGATCAATGTAATACAACAAATCAAATGGATATTTTGCACTAACTTGATATGAGGGCATTCCAAGAAATGCATTATCTAACCAATAAGGTTCCTCATTAAAATTTTCTCTGTGATCTACTATTTGTTTTGACATTCCCGAAAATTGAGATATGTCAGATTGTTGAATAGATTTATTAGATAAGACAGGGTAAAAATATGTAACCGAAATCAGTGTTAATATTAAAACACACACTAAATGAGTTAAATAATCTTTCATTTAAATACAATTTTAATCTATTTCTTCAAAATCAACATACTCACCAACTTTTTCCTTTTTAGTTGCATTTCTATTAGAAGAAGAGTTAAAGTTTTTAGAATTATCTTGAGTAAACTTGCTTCTAACTTTTTTTTCTAGTTTTTTTAAAAAGTAAGCTAAAATGTAGGGACTTGCTATTCTAATTACATATGCAATTAAGACCAATGCAAGTATTATTTCAAAAAAAGTTTCCATTTTAATAAAAATTTAAAAATACAACTTAAGAATTTAATTAATAATCTAAATGATCATTAAATGATATTATTTAAATTTATATTTTTTAAATATGAAAATTAAAATTTCTTTTTTTCTAATTATCTTAAATTTTTCTATACTAAACTCTCAGTATACAGAAACGATCAACTCAAATCGCCCAGGGTCTTCTCACGGTGCATTTAGTGTTGGAAAAAACGTCTTACAAATTGAAAGTGGTTTCAAAAATTCTAATTTTAAGAATATTAATTTAAAAAATTCCAAAATTTTAGAAAATAAATTTTCATATACTCTTAGATATGGTCTTTTGTTAAATAAATTAGAAGTGTTTATTGACGGTTCTTACAATAAAAGTGAAATAAAAGATTTTTTAACACTCAGGGAGTTTAGTGAATCTACATTAGGAAAACAAACTCTAGGGTTCAAGTACTTAGTATACGATCCTTTCAAAAATAAAAAATGGCACAGTGTTAATTTATTAAGTTGGAAAAAAAACAGATCGATAAGATTAGTAGATTTTATTCCAGCTATTGCAGTTTATACTGGTATTAATTATAATCCTAAAAACTCCTCAAGTTATGGTGATCCATTTTCAATAATTAAAAAAAACACAGTATTTGAACTAAATGAAAAATCTATAAATTCTAAAATCGGAATTATAACTCAGAATCATTTTTTAGGAAAATGGGTTTTTGTAAATAATATTACAATCGATAGATTAGGTGATTCAAATTCAGTTTTTAATTATACAACAACCTTAACTCATAATTTTAAAAACCCTAGATGGTCTTCATTTATTGAATATGAAATAATTAAAAATAATGTATACTCTGATAATTATTATAAATTTGGAGCTGCTTATCTTTTAAACAAAGATTTTCAAGTTGATACTAGTGTTGGTTTAAATCATAAAAAAACCCCTAGCAATTTAAATATTAGTATTGGTGTTTCTACAAGATTTGATTGGTATAAAGATGAACTTCCAGTTGACAGAAAAGAGTTAAAGGCAAATAAGAAGAGAAGAAAAAAGAATAAAAAAAGTATAAAAAAAGATTATAAACTGACAAAAAAACAAGATAAGATCAATAAAAGATTTGATAAAAAAGAAAGAAAATTAATTAAAAAAAACAATAGAAAAAGTAAAAAATGATTGTTATTAAAACTGCAAAGACTTTAAAAGAATACAAGGATTTTGTGAATTTTCCATTTTCATTATACAAAGGATCTAAATATTGGGTTCCTCCAATTTCAAATGAAGAACTAAACACAATGGATAAATCAAAGAATCCTGTTTTTAAAAATGCCGAAGCTGAATATTTTTTGGCGTATAAAGACAATCAAATTGTTGGAAGAATTGCTGCTATTGTTAATTGGGTTGAAGTAAAAGAACAAAATAAAAACAAAGTAAGGTTTGGATGGTACGATGTTATTGATGATATCGAAGTTTCTAGAAAACTAATTCAAGCTGTTATAGATTTTGGCAAAAAAAGAGAACTTTCTTTTATTGAGGGACCAGTTGGTTTTTCCAACATGGATAAGGCAGGTTTATTAACACATGGTTATGATGAATTAAATACAATGATCACATGGTATCACAATCCTTACCAAAAAGACCATTTAAAACAACTCAAGATGAAAAAACTTGCAGAATGGGTTGAGTATAGGATACAGATTTGGGATGAAGACAAAGCTCCTAAAAAGGTTAAGAAATTTTCTGATTTGATAATGAAAAGATACAATCTTAAACCGTTAACTTTTAAAAGCACCAAAGAAGTAGTTCCTTACTTAGATGAAATGTTTGACCTTTTAAACAAAACTTATAATACTTTACAAACTTTTGTTCCTATTCAACAATATCAAGTGGATCATTATAAAGAAAAGTATATAAGATATATTCATCCTGATTTCATCAAAAGTGTTGTAGATAGCGATGGAAAACTAGTTGCATTTGCTATTACAATGCCCTCATTTTCAAAAGCACTTAAAAAAGTAAATGGAAAATTATTTCCTTTTGGATTTTTAAATATTTTAAAAGCACAAAAATTCAACAATAAAGCCTCACTTTATTTAATAGGAGTTCATCCTAAGTATCAAAATAAAGGAGTTACTGCAATTTTATTTAATGACCTTCAAACTATGTTTAATAAAAGAGGAATAACAGAAGTTGAAACTAATCCTGAGCTAATTGAAAACACTTCAATACAAGCTTTTTGGAAAAATTATGAAAGTGAATTACATAAAAAGAGAAGTACTTTTACAAAAGATATTTAATGATAAATCAAGAAACAATAATAGCTTTAGCTACACCAAATGGACTAGGTGCAATATCTGTAATTAGAATATCTGGACTAAATGCAATTTCTGTAACTGAAAAATTATTTAAACCTAAAGGAAATAAAAAACTTTCAAATCAAAAATCTCATACTGTTCATCTAGGTCATCTAATGAAAAATAGTCATGAACTAGATGAAGTATTAGTTACTTTATTCAAAGGACCTCACTCCTACACTGGTGAAAATACTATCGAAATATCTTGTCATGGTTCCACTTTTATTCAACAAGAAATCATTGACTTATTTATTGAAAATGGAATTAGAGTTGCTAATCCTGGTGAATTTACTTTAAGAGCGTTTATAAATGGCAAGATGGATTTAAATCAAGCCGAAGCTGTTGCTGATTTAATTGCATCTGAAAATGAAGGCTCTCATAAATTAGCGATGGAGCAAATGAAAAATGGTTTTAGTAATGATTTAAAAAAATTAAGAGCTGAACTACTTCATTTTTCATCAATGATTGAATTGGAATTAGATTTTTCTCAAGAAGATGTAGAATTTGCTGAAAGAAGTGAATTTAAAAAATTAACAGTAAAAATTCAAACTGAGCTTGAAAAACTAATAGATTCCTTTAAATCTGGAAATGTATTAAAAAATGGTATTTCAGTTGCTATTGCAGGAAAACCAAATGCTGGAAAATCTTCTTTACTGAATACCCTATTAAATGAAGACAAAGCTATTGTTTCTGATATTCCTGGAACAACTAGAGATAGTATTGAAGATTCTTTAGTTATTGATGGTATAAATTTTAGATTTACAGATACTGCTGGGTTAAGAGAAACTGAAGATATAATTGAATCTAAAGGAATCGAAAAAACAAAAGAAAAAATAAATAATGCTAGAATCTTAATTTATCTCTTTGATTCCAACGACACTACTTTTAATGAAATTAATTCAGATATGAAATCTTTTAAAAGAGAAGACTTATCTGTTCTATTAGTTAGAAATAAAGTTGATTTACAAAACACGAATCAAAATTTAATTAATCAATTAGAAAAGTTTGAGATAATCGAAATTTCTGCTAATAATATAGATTCTGTATCATCACTTAAAAAGAGACTTGTTAACGAGATAAATATTCTTAATCCATATACTGACACTGTAATTAGTAATTCAAGACATTACGAAGCACTAATGAAAGCTTTAAAAGCTATTAAAGAAGTTAATATAGGACTAAAAAGTGATATTTCTGGAGACCTTTTGTCAGTAGATATTAGAAAATCTATTGAGCATCTTGCTGAAATTACAGGTGAGATCACTAATGATGATGTACTAGGCAATATCTTTGCAAATTTCTGTATTGGAAAATAGACAGAAGTGTAAACAATATCCTTAAACCCCCTATTCTATTGATTATCAGTATACTTAACACGTAAGTAATATACTATACTATCCCAAATAGTAGTTAACAAAAGTGATAACAATAAAAACTGTTATACGTATTGTTATCTTTTATACATTTATAATGAACGTTATAAAACTATGAGCTATGAATATTTGGTGGGTAAAATCAAGGTCAACTAAAAAGAATAAAAAGAATACAACCCAAGCCTATTTAAGATGGTATGAAAATCGTAAACCAATAACTAAAAAGTTAGATGGTATGGTTAAGTTCACAGGAAGATTAACTCAACAACAAAGTAAATGGAACAAGAAAGTAGATTTAGATGTAGCTGACATACTAAACAACAACAAAAAGGAACTAGCTACAGGTTTGTTTGATATAGAAAAATGGGATAAGACTGGAAGGTCTTTTGTTGATTATGGAAATGAGTATATCAATAATATGAGGTCTAAAATGGGAACTCCTGCAAGTGAAAA